>Ga0255775_1000385_pt1 | contig 44227 bp, 48 predicted proteins | sample 011ome_26_FD_179973 | JGI IMG/M metagenome (GOLD analysis project Ga0255775, IMG submission 179973) | Coastal salt marsh microbial communities from the Groves Creek Marsh, Skidaway Island, Georgia - 011511BT metaG (version 2) | ecosystem: Environmental > Aquatic > Marine > Intertidal zone > Salt...
TACTGCATCTGTTCTAGTTGACAGCAATTGACCAAATTTTATAAACATAGGGCCTAAGCTTTCTAAAAAATTTCTTATTCTTAATCCGTGAGGGATTTTTCGATTAACCAGGAAAAAAGGATTCAGGACCCCTATTGCTCTTATTGCAGCCGAGTTACTATTTTCAACCGGTATATTTACAATGCCGTGCCTAAATGCTTGAAACAAAATTTTTATGCAATCTAAGACTGTAAGAAAAATATTCATTAATTTATTAATGAATGTTCAAGTCTATCAAGTCTGATTGAAATATCTCTAAAAGACTCCAGGATCTTATTTACTTCGTTTTCATGCACAGAATTTTTCGGACTTTGTGATTTATTTGGAATGGCTTTTCTTAATATCAAGGCTGGAATATCTCCAAAATATTTATAAACCAAAAGCTCTAAATCAATATCAATATTTGCCAAGGCATTAAATAAAATTAATGCACTCTCAACATCGCCTGAAATAGATTGAGTTGAAATCTTTTTATTATTTAATGCATTCAAAGCGCCAAAAATATTCAGTTGCAAGGAAAAAGCTGGGTTTGGATGTTCAGAGAAATAAAGAGTTTCAGCACCATGATCTAAAGTGATAGAAAGCTTTGACACGGGCGAAACCTCAAGATTGAATTTAAGGGGATACAAATTCTTAATTTGCATAAAAAACCCAGGAGATAAAGAGTTCAGTTCTAGTAAAAATTTATTTAATGGGATTTGCATAATTATTTAGCCTGATGAATTGCAACAACACCGTTTACAAGATTATAAAATTTACATTCTGCAAACCCAGAATCAAGAATCATGCCTTTTAAAGCCTCCTGATCCGGATGCATTCTTATTGATTCAGCTAAGTATTGATAGCTTTCAGAGTCATCAACTAGAAGACTGCCTAATTTGGGTATGATATTAAAGGAATACCAATCGTAAACTTTAGAGAATAAAGAATTTGTGGGCTTAGAAAACTCTAATACTAGCAAGACCCCATTGGGCTTTAAAACCCTTTTCATTTCTTTAAGTCCCTTCATCTTATCTGTAAAATTGCGCAGTCCAAACCCAACAGTAACTAAATCAAAAATTTTATCTTGGTAGGGCAAGCTCTCCCCAGAGGCTAAAGCAAAACTACAGTTCTGAAAAAAGTTTTCATTAATTGCGCGATCTCTGCCCTTTGCAAGCATGGATTCATTAATATCTGTTACATGCATTGATATCGATTTAAATTTTTTGTTTATTAATTTTGGAATATCAGCTGTTCCGCTGGCAACATCAAGAACAACAGAACCTTCACTTAACTCAGAAAGTTCAATTAAAATTTTTTTCCATAGTCTATGCATACCAAAAGACATGGCATCATTCATCAGATCATACTCTTCAGCAACAGAATGAAAAACCTCTCCAACATGCTCAGATTTCTTATCGGCATCAACTTCCTTAAAGCCAAAATGTGTTTTTTCAGTCATTTAGTTTTCTCTTGATTGCTTAAAAAGATAAAATTATTGTATCTGCTTTCTTCAATATCGCCATTCTTCAGGGCAGCAATAACTTCACAACCTTCATCAGTTTGATGAGAGCAATTAGGAAAAGTGCAATTTAAAGCATGATTAATAATCTCAGGAAATCCTAGAATAATTTCTTTTGGTTTTAAATGATCAATACCAATATCTCTAACTCCTGGAGAGTCAATAATTTTCATTTCATCAGTGTGATAAAGGGTAGAAACAGAGGTGGTATGAACACCTTGATTATTAGAAAGTGCTTTTGATAATATTTTTTTTCCTGTAATGGCTGAGGTTAAAGTAGATTTTCCCGAGCCAGAGTTACCAACAAATATCGTGGTCTTTTTTGAAAGGTATTTTTTTAATTCATCTACATTGGTAAATAATTTTGCAGAAATTTGAAAAGTCCTAATGCCAATGCGCTCATAGACTTTTTGATCCTCCTGAAACGAACTATTTTGCAATAGATCTATTTTATTAAAAATTATGAAAGGTTCTATCGATGCATTTTTTGAAATTGTTATCCATTTATCAATAAACTCAAGATTAGTTTTAGGATTTTTTGTGACCAAAATACCAATGTGTGAAATATTTGCAGCTATTGGTTTTTTAACCTTTTCCTTTGATTTATATAAAGCAGTGACTCTATCTAATCGCTTGGTGACTAATCCTTCAGAGTTACTATCTATGGAAAATGACTCTAGTTGAACCAGATCACCCACAACAAGATTAATTCTTCCTCGGATTTTGCATCTTAATTCTTTGCCCTCAGATACCACGCAGCATGAATTAGAATAGAACTCAACTATTTGACCGGTTTGAACTTTTAACATCTTGGGCTCAAAATACACTATAGTTAAAATTTAACAACATATATGTCTACTCAAAAATCAAATCAAAATCTAATCTGGATTGATCTTGAGATGACTGGATTAGATCCAGACAAAGAAAGAATTATAGAAATTGCTACCATTATCACAGATAGCAATCTTACCATTGTTGCAGAAGGCCCAAATTTAGTTATCAACCAGCCTAAAGAGCTTATCGAAAACATGGATGAATGGAACACTAAGCAGCATGGTAACTCTGGCTTAACAAAGTCAGTCCTGCAGAGCAGCATCTCAGAGCAAGCCGCAGAAATAGAAACTTTAGAATTTATTTCAAAATATGTTGGAAACAAGGCCTCTCCAATGTGTGGGAATACTGTTTCTCATGATAGAAGATTCTTAGCAAAATATATGCCTGACTTGGAATCTTATTTTCATTATCGCCATGTTGATGTCTCTTCAGTTAAAGAGCTGATTTCAAGATGGATGAATGATGCTCAGACCTATGAAAAAAGAGGTTCACATAGAGCTAAGGACGATATTAAAGAATCAATTAATGAGCTTAAACTATACAAACGAATGCTGTTTGATTGAGCTAGGCTTTAATTTTTTCTAATTCAAACCCTTCTCTGTGAATTAAGAAAGATTGAGATGAGCTAATCTCAGAATTAATGTTTTCTAACTCTTTGATGAAGTTAAATGAGGCAATAATTTTACTGTCTGTGCAATCTAGAAATAGGTAACCTCTATTTGAGGGGTTCATCCACTGAAGCTCTTTATTTAGCTTTACAATGCTATCAACAAAATTATTTTCATCTAAATTTAATACGTCTGTTATTCCGGGTGAAGTCACAGAGGGTGCTCCCAATTCAATACCTACTTTTTCACCTGACTGATTTTCAAGCTCAGAAACCCAACTATTATGCGTATCTCCGGCAAGACTAATAAATTTCTTTTTTGCATTTTTCATTAATTTGTATAGTTTATTCCTTGCTGCAGGGTATCCATCCCATGCATCGAGATTAGAGGGTATACCCAAGCCTAACAATTTTAAGTAAGGTTTTAGAAAGTCTGGAATTTCTTCTGCTTTAAGTGTTTTGCTGATATCAGGGAATTTTAATTTAGTCATCAAAACCTGCTGACCAAAAATAGTCCAAGCTGCATTCGAATTTAAAATTTTATTTTCAATCCAAGAAAATTGTTCTGCGCCTAGGAGTTCTCTATATTCAGAATTTAGATCATTGTAAAATTTTGCCTGATAAAACCCAGATTTACTAAGGTAATCTTTTGGTTGGATTTGTTTATCCCTTCCAAACTGTCGAGTATCTAACATAATTAAATGCATTAGTTTGCCGATCTTGAAATCTCTAAAAATTCTTCTTTTATTCTGCTGCTCTCTTATTGGCATCCACTCATAATAGGCCTTGATAGCTGCTGACCTTCTGGCATAAAAGTCACCCTCTGAACCGTCCTCAGAATGATTTTCTGCTCCTCTTTTCCAAGCATCATTTGAAAATTCATGATCATCCCAAACCGCAATTAGTGGAGCATGTTTATGGAGAGCTATGGAACCCTGATCAAGCTTATATTGAGCATGCCTTTGCCTATAATCAGAAAGAGTAATCATTTCATGAATCGGAATGGGAGCTCTCCCTAGCTTCTCCGCATTCTCTGTTGCATATCCACCCATAGGATACTCATACAAGTAATCACCCAAATGAAGCCACAGGTCTAGATCATTTTTTTCAGCTGCAGCTTGATAAGCGTTAAAGTAGCCTGCTGGAAAGTTGCTACAACTAAAAATTGCAATTTTTGCTGACTTTATATTTTTCGAAAATGTTTTTGACCTACCAGTTTCTGAAACTGAGTTTCCAGCTCTAAAACGATAGAAAAATCCATTATCACTATTGCAATACTGCTTAGCTAAAAAATCATATTTAATGGTGTAGTCTGATAATGACGAGGTATGCAATTTCTTAGAGTAGGCAACTTTAGAAAAATTTTTATTCTCTGAGACTTCAAGAATTACTTCAACAGGGCCGGCTTGATGTGGAGTTACTCTGGTCCAAAGAATTACTCTATCCTCAAGCGGATCTCCGCTGGCAACGCCGTGATTAAAAGAGTATGTATTTTTTGAGCAACTTGAACTTATTGAAGCTGAAAGCCCTATTGCTCCAACTGAAGTTATTTTTATAGCCTGCCTTCTTTTCATAAGAAAAGCTTAACAGTCAATTGCTTAAACATTAAGCAAAGAATCACTTCAATGTTACAAAATTAGTCTTGTTTATTTGCAGGTTGAATATTTATGGGCAAAGGAGATACTTGACTTTTATTTTGCTTGATCTTTGCTTCTCCTGACTCAATAACCTCATCTATCCTGATGACAGAGTTGATGGGAATGTATGATCTTTCAACGGATTTAAACTCTTTTTCTAATTTTTCTGATGTTGGGTCAACCACTAGCTGTTTATTTTGATTAAATATATACTCTTCGACCTCTATAAAACCATACATCTCACTTTGATATATATGTTTAGCAAAAATCTCGTAGATTTCTCCAAGCTGCATAAAAATTATTTTATATGTAGTTTTTTTCTTCATAATTAGATATATGGGTACAAAACTTTATATTAAAACCTATGGTTGTCAAATGAATGAGTATGACAGTCAAAAAACATTAGAAATACTTAAACAAGATTCAACGATAGAGGAGACAACCAATCCAAATGAGGCAGATATTATTTTGCTTAATACCTGTTCTATAAGGGAGAAAGCCGAAGAAAAAGTTTATTCAGAACTAGGTAGACTAAATAAATTAAAGAAAATTAATCCTAATTTAAAAATTGGAGTTGGAGGCTGTGTTGCCACTCAAGAAGGAAAAAATATATACAAACGAGCACCTTTTGTCGACTTAATTTTTGGACCCCAAACCATTCACAAAGTCCCTTCTTTACTCAAGGAAGGAAATAAAATCCAAGCTGTTGATGTCTCATTTCCCATCGTAGAAAAGTTCGATTCATTACCCCAACCAGAAGCCACGGGAGTCTCAAGCTTTGTATCTATCATGGAAGGCTGCTCAAAATATTGCTCTTTTTGTGTTGTTCCATATACCAGGGGAGACGAAGTTAGCAGAAAGCCTGACCAAATTTTCGATGAAGTGACAAGATTAATTGAACAGGGTGTTTCAGAAATTGTTTTTGTGGGGCAGAACGTTAATGCATACAAATATTCATGGAATGGAAGAGTGCTTGGTTTATCAGATTTGATTGAGGTATGTGGGAGCATTGATGGCGTTGAAAGAATTAGATATACAACTTCTCATCCATTAGAGATGACTGATGATTTAATAGATGTATATGGACATGTCCCTCAATTAGTAAGCCATTTGCATCTTCCCGTTCAGTCAGGCTCAAATAATATCCTCATCAAAATGAAACGAAATTATTCTAGAGAAGAATATATAGAAATAATAGATAAATTACTTAAAGTTAGACCAAATATTAAAATTTCATCTGACTTCATTGTGGGTTTTCCTAATGAAACCGATACTGATTTTCAGCAAACCATGGATTTGATTGAAGAGGTAAAGTTTGATGCATCTTTCAGTTTTATCTATTCTGCAAGACCCGGCACACCAGCCTCTCAACTTGAGGACATAGTTCCATTAGAAGTGAAAAAAGAGCGTTTATATATTTTGCAGAAACGTATTGATGAACTTCAGCTGGAATATAGTAACGATCTGGTGAATACCATCCAGAGATGCTTGGTTACAGGAGTATCAAAAAAAGATATCAATCAATTGCAAGCAAGAACTGAGTGCAATAGAGTTGTAAATTTTGACTTCCAAAATATCAATATTCTAGGTAAATTAGTAGATATTGATATTACCAAGGCATACCAGCGTTCATTGACAGGCAAGATTTTAAATTCTGAAGGAGTTTCTTAAAGCTTAATGGCAGAAACTAATCAAACTCTCGCGCAATTGAAGCTTGAACCAGCAAATACGAAAAACTTGAAATCTTTTGTTGGAGAATTAAATGGTAATCTTAAGATTCTTGAAAAAGGCTTTGGAGTCAAAATTTTTCAAAACGGGAACAAAGTAAGTATTTCTGGTAAAGAGGAGAATATAAAAAAAGCCTCTAATGCAATTCAAGATTTATATGCAACCACAACTCAAGGAATTGAACTTTCAAGGGAAACAATCCAAATGGCTATAAACAACAATGATGACATTAATCCAGCTTCTATTTTATCAAATGGAAATGAATGCATTATCAAAACACCCAAAAGAACAATTAAGCCCAGAGGCAGAAATCAAAATGATTATTTGCTTAATATGAAAAATTTTGAGGTTAATTTTGGAGTGGGCCCTGCCGGAACTGGAAAAACTTATCTAGCTGTAGCAAAAGCAGTAGAGATGCTAGTTCAAGAACAAGTAAAAAAAATTATTCTTATTCGACCAGCAGTTGAAGCTGGGGAGAAGCTTGGATTTCTTCCTGGTGATTTATCTCAAAAGGTTGATCCCTATCTTCGACCGCTTTACGACGCGTTATACGAAATGCTAGGTTTTGAGCAAGTTGTTCGTTTATTAGAGAAAGAAATTCTTGAAGTTGCCCCTCTTGCTTATCTTAGGGGAAGGACATTGAATAACGCTTTTATAATTATGGATGAAAGTCAAAATACCACTGTTGACCAAATGAAAATGTTTTTAACAAGGATGGGTTTTGGGTCTTATGCTGTTATTAATGGAGATATGACTCAAATTGATTTGCCTAAGAACATTGAATCTGGGCTTTCTCATGCCTTGAAAGTACTAGACGGACTAGAAGATCTTGGCTTCACAATCTTCAACTCCAAAGATGTTGTTAGACATCCTTTGGTAAGAAAGATTGTTGATGCATATGACAAATTTGATCAATAAAAAATTGAGCCTAAACATTTCAAGCCATGAATTTAAAGAACTTTCTTCTGAGTTAGAGTCAAAACTAGAGCTATTAGCTAAACATATTTTATTTGATCACAATAAAAATGAATTAAAAGTAAATCTTAAGCTCGTTTCAAGCAAGGAAATGATGAAGCTGAATGAAGAATTTAGAGAAAAAATATCAGATACGAATGTTTTATCTTTTCCAGTAGCCGAAGAGATTCAAAAAATTTCAGGGGAACTTGGAGATATAGCTATAAGCATTCCTTACGTAAAAACTGAGTTAAAGAACTTGAATCGAGACCTAGACGATCATATGATGCATCTATTAGCTCATGGAATACTACATTTACTAGGTTTTGATCATCAAGAAGATCAGGATGCCAATATAATGGAGGCGCAAGAGATTAAATACCTAGAGTTTTTTAAAATAGCTAACCCCTACTTATTATGACGAATCAAGATACTGAAAAAGACCAACCTCCGTCGAGTTTCTTAAATAAAATAAAACGTTTTTTTACGATTAAGCCATCAAGCCTTGATGATGTATCTGTGTTGCTTGAAGATGCCCTAAGCGCAAGATTGATTGACAAAGAAGCTCAATTTATTGCTGAGCGTGCTATAAGGCTGGGAGACACAACTGTAAAAGAGATTATGGTTCCAAGGGTTGAAATGGTAATCCTTGCGCCTGATGAAGATCCTTTGGGGATGATTGCCAGAATAATAGACTCTGGCCATTCTAGATACCCTGTTCTTGGGCCAGCTAAAAATGAAGTTCAGGGTATTTTGCTTGCTAAAGATTTGCTCCCCATCATTAACAAAGATTTAGATGACTTTGACCTCAAAAATTTGATTAGAGATATTAAAGTTGTACCTGAATCTAAGAAAGCAGACTCTCTACTTGAAGAATTTAAAAAAGATCGGTCGCATATGGCTTTAGTCATAGATGAGTATGGAACAATATCTGGATTAGTAACCATCGAAGATATCTTGGAAGAATTAGTTGGTGAAATTGAGGATGAGCATGACACTGATGATGAAGATCTAATTCAAGTGAGTGAATATGAATACATAGCTGATGCAACCCTTGAGCTTACAGAATTTGAAAATAAATTTAATAAAAATTTTAATGGCATAGATGCAGAAACCTTGGCTGGATTATTTATTAATAAATTAGGATTTCTTCCTAAGGTTGGCGATAAAATTGAGTTGGACGATATGATCCTAGCAGTTACAGCTGCCGATAAAAGAAAAATAAAAAAAATTGGCATCACTATTAAAACAAATACGTAAAGCCCCTTTCATTCAATATATATTTTTAGGATTAATTGGCGCGCTTTCCACTCTCGCTTTTAGTCCATTTGATATCAAGTTAATAATTCCATTTACTTTAGCAGTTTTGATTTACTCAACAGTCAATTCAAGTAATTTCATTGATGCATTAAAGAGAGCTTTTTCTTGGGGTTTGGGGTATTGGATAAGTGGAGCAGGATGGTTAATAGTAAGTGTTTACTACTATGGGAATACTAATATTATAATATCTATCTTCATTATAATATTAATGGGATTATTATTATCAGCAGTATTTATTGCTCCTTTTGCAGTCATAAGACGGATTAAACTTAATCAAAATATTTTTGTTACAAGCCTTGTCCTTTCAAGCTTTTTGATTTTGCTAGAGCTATCTAGGTTTTTATTATTAGGTGGTTTCCCTTGGCTATTACCAGGATTGGTATTCTTGGATACTTTTGGTCAAATTGTGATTCCAAATTATGGAGTTTATGGAGCCTCTTATATTGTTTATTTTATTGCTTCATTGCTTGCTCTTAGTTTCATTAATAATAATAAAAATTTTTTATTTTTAGGGTTTTTGTGCTTATTAATTTTGGTGCCATATAAAAATAATCAACCTGAGATCAATCAAGACAGTTTAGCTCTATCAATAATCCAGCCTTCGTTAGATCCTTTTACGAAATATGAGCCTGGATCCTTCCAGTCAATCGAAGAGACCTTGGTAAATTTAACAAATAAGAATATGAATGCTGATCTTATAATTTGGCCAGAATCACCCCTGCCATATTTACACTCAAACTCTAGAATGGAAGCTTTAATTAATAAGCTCGAAGAGGGGCCAGATGTTTTGTCTGGATCTTGGCAATATAAAAATGACAGACTGTATAACGCAATGACAATTTTTGGCACTAATCAAACCTACTTTAAGAGACACCTTGTACCTTTTGGTGAATATATACCTTTTGAAGGTTTATTAAGGGGCTTGATTGAATTTTTTGATATGCCTATGTCATCTTTGAGTGAGGGGCACTCAAATCAGGCACTGCTGGAATTTAGAAACTTTAGAATTTTAGGAATGATATGTTTTGATATTGCCTTCCCTTTAAGCTATCTCAAAGAGGTAAGGGAGTCTGATTTCATAGTTAATATTAGTAATGATACTTGGTTTGGAAGCTCTTATGGGCCATATCAACATCTTCAGATTGTTAGAGCGAGGGCATTAGAATCCAATAAGTGGATTGCGAGAGGTACCTCAGATGGAATATCAACAATAGTTGATAATAATGGAACAATTGTTGATAAATTAGAAAAAGGTAAAAGTGGTTTTTTGAATGGTACTATTTATAAGTCATCTCAATCTAGTTTTTTTTATTTATATGGCTACCTCTTTTCCCCTTTTTTATCTCTCATTGTATTGATATACGTTATTGTATTAAGATTGAGAAGATGAAACTTCTTGCAATAATTTTAATTCAAATATTATCCATTCCGCTATTTGCTGATTATTCAATAGATGTAAGTATCTCGGAGCAAAGGCTTTATTTGCTAGAAGAGGATAAAATCATTAGAAGCTATCCTATATCTAGTTCTGCATATGGAGAGGGCCAACTTGAGAATTCATTAAAAACTCCACTTGGTAGCCACGAAGTTAAATTAAAAATAGGAACAAATGTTTCTAAATATGAGTTTTTTGTTAGTCGTGAACATATACCTCAAGTAGTTGAGATCATCCATGAGCCGATTGATACACCCAATGACTATATTACAACCCGTATTATGTGGCTAACAGGCTTAACAGAAGGTTTTAACAAAGGTGGAAATGTTGATTCCTTTAATAGATTTATTTATATCCACGGCACTCATGAGGAGGGTTTAATAGGCAAAAAAGCATCTCATGGATGCATAAGAATGCTAAATCATGATGTATTAGAGCTATTTAGGATAATTCCACCAAAAACAGCTGTAAATATCTATTTATAGGCTTTTTTAGCCTATACACCACCCATATTAGCTTTATTAAAGCTTAATAGCTCAGCTCTTTCCTCAGGTGCGGGCGCCTCACCGAATGCTCCTGAGCTATCTGCTAGCTTTTGTAATAATGGCGCTGGTTTCCAGAAATTTTTATCTAATTTAGAGAAAGCACTCATTTTACTTATCACTTCTGCTAAACCCAGCTGGTTTGCATAGAACATAGGTCCACCTCTCCATATTGGGAATCCATAACCATTTATATAAACTATATCCATATCCCCAGATCTTTGAGCCACACCCTCTTCTAAAATTCGTGCTCCCTCATTAACAAGAGCCAAAATACACCTATCTATGATTTCTTGATCTGAAATCTCTCTTCGTTCAATATTATTTTGACTAGATATTGCTTTGTATATATCTTCATTTTCTGGAGCAGGGTTTGGAGCCCTTGAACCTTCTGAATAATTATAGAAACCTTTAGAAGTTTTTTGACCAAATCTATCTTGTTCACACAAGGCATCTGATATTTTATTTGCTAGCGGAGTTTCAATATTTGCTAACTTTCGAGCTCTCCATCCAAGATCTAAGCCAACTAAATCCATCATTCTAAATGGCCCCATGCTCATGCCAAATGATTCAAGAGCGCTATCTACTTGATTTGGTAAAGCTCCTTCAAGAAGCAACATGTTAGCTTGATATGTATATCCAGCCAGCATTCTATTTCCTATGAACCCCGGGGCATTCAATGACACAACGGCTGCCTTGCCCATACGTTTTCCAATCGACATGACTGTGGCCATAGTTTCGTCCGAGGAATCCTTCCCTCTAACAACCTCAAGCAGCCTCATAACGTTTGCAGGACTAAAAAAGTGAGTACCTACTACTTTTCCAGGCCTTTTAGTTGATGATGCTATTGCATCTATGTCTAGTCCCGAAGTATTGGATGCAAGGATTGCATGATCCTTGGTTACTGTATCTAGGCTCTTAAAAATTTCTTGTTTTAATTCCAGATTTTCATATACAGCCTCTACTGCAATATCAACATCAGATAAATCTTCATATGAAAGAGTTGGAGTAATTAAACTTAAAACCGCATCTTTTTGTTCCTGGGTCATTCTTCCGCGATCGACCATCATTTGATAATTTTTTTCTATTACTCCCATGCCTCTTTTTAGATTTTTTTCATCTTGATCAAGCACCAAAACAGGGATCCCTGCATTTGCAAAGTTCATTGCAATACCTCCGCCCATTGTTCCTGATCCAACAATGCCAGCAGAGTTAATTGGAAGAAGAGGAGTTTCTTTGGGAATATCAGAAATTTTCGATGCAGCGCGCTCACCAAAGAAAATATGAATCATTGCCTCACGTTGAGGATTAATTAAACATTCTAAAAAATACTCAGATTCTTTTTTCATTCCGATATCAAAATCATCTTCATTTATTGCAGCTTCTACGCAAGCTATAATTTGACCAGGCGCAAACTGCCCTCTTCGAGTTTTTGCTGCTAAAGCTTTGGCCTCTGAAAGCACATTATCGTCCCCTCTAGCCTCAAGGACTTTTTCATTTTTATCTCTTACCTTTGGGTGCTCATTTAAATCTAATCCAATTTTTTCTTGCAAAAATGCTATTGCGTCATCAATAAGTGAATTTTCAGAAATTGCATCTATAACCCCCTGTTGCAAAGCTTTTTTTGCGGACATTGGAGTTCCCGCAATCATCATTTTTAAAGCCTGGGATGGGCCAATTAGCCTTGGAAGCCTTTGAGTGCCTCCTGCGCCAGGTAATAGGCCTAAATTTACTTCTGGAAGACCAACAATAGCTTTATCGGTACCCATTCTGTAATTACAGACCAGGGCTGTTTCAAGGCCCCCGCCTAATGCAGTTCCATTTATAGCTGCTAAGACAGGTTTTTTACTAAACTCAATTTCTTTTAATGCTGTATGAAGGTCTGGACCATCAGGTTTTTGGCCAAATTCTGAAATATCAGCTCCAGCAATAAAAGATCTGCCTGCGCCAGTAAGGATAATTCCCTCTATTGATTCATCGTTATTAGCTTTGGCGATATATTCTGATAAACCTGCTCTAACGCCGCTACTAAGGGGATTGACCGGTGGGTTATCTACTTCCAAAATAGCAATATTTTTATTTACACTGTAATTAACCTTGCCTTTTAACTCATTTGTCATAATTATCCCTGGATTAAAATTTTCAATCCAAAATTATATATTTTTTCTAGAGCTTAAGGATGAATTATGTTTTTTTTGGCATAATTTCTTATAAAAATAAATAATATTTATATAATAAAATAATATTTATTTATTTATCATTTTTATTGATATATATATATAATTATATATAATAATTCTCACTAGCATTTCTCTCCCCCTATGATTTGTTAGTAATTCGTTGGAATTATGGAGGGCGCAAGCCCTCCACCTCTTATATTAAAGGTTTATTATGAAAAGAAAGTTAGTTGAACAAATTGAATTAGTTGCATTAGTTTCAATATTTATATCCTCTGTTTACGCCATTTCTCCCTTAGTGTAGTATTTCAAGGATGAAGAATCTTATTGTCCTTACATTATCAGTACTCTCGGTAACAACTTTTGCCTGCTCGGACATATTGAATAGTACTCTAAGGATTCTAGATTCAGATGCTGAACAGAACTTATGTGAATATTCGGGTAATGTAATTCTAGTTGTAAATGTTGCAAGTAGATGTGGCTATACTCCTCAATACGCAGCCCTGCAAAGAATTTATACTAAATACAAAGATGATGGCTTTATAGTTATAGGCATCCCTTCAAGAGATTTTAAGCAAGAGTTTTCGGAAGAGGCCAAAGTTGCTGAATTTTGTAGTACCGAATATGGAGTTGATTTCCCAATGTTTGCAACGGCTAAAGTGACAGGTGAAACTGCACATCCTTTTTACAAAAAACTCATTGCTGCATCTGGAAAAGAGCCTAGCTGGAATTTTGCTAAATATTTAATCGATCGAAATGGTGAAGTTGTAGACCATTATAAATCTAGAGTTACACCAGAATCTGAAAAGCTAGTTTCAGCTATACAGTCAGCACTTTAGTCTTTTCCTACAATTACTTTTTGAGGTTTGCAGTTAGCAAATATCCCATTATCTAAGACCCCTGGTATTAAATTAATTTTTTGCTCTAGTTTGGATGGGTTTTCAATTTTTAAACCTTTGATATCCAAAATTTGGTTACCTTGATCTGTTAAAAAATCTTTTCTTAGTTCTGGCGTTCCTCCAATCTTTACAATCTCACGAGCGACATAACTTCTGCTTTTAATTAATACTTCAACTGGAAGTGGAAAGTTACCCAAAACATTAACAAGTTTTGATTTATCAACAATACATACAAATTCATTTGATGCTGATGCAACAATTTTTTCTCTGGTGTGAGCTCCGCCACCACCTTTGATTAAATGATGATCGACATCGACTTCATCAGCTCCGTCTACATACACAAGAATTTCATTCACATCGTTCAATTCAAATACCTCAATACCAAATTGTTCTAATAATTTTGTTGAAGCATCAGAGCTGGATACTGCGCCTTTGAATGTATGCTTAATTTTTGCAAGCTTTTCAATAAAATAATTTACTGTTGATCCTGTGCCAACTCCAATAATTGAATTTATATCAATTTTTGATTTTATATATTCTATGGCTTCAATTGATGCATTTAATTTTGAATTGCTCATTATGGGTATAATACCTAGATTACTATGCGACTTAAAATAAAAAAAACAGCCTCATATAAGTTTTCGAAAAAATATTTAGATTTGATTTCTGAATCTAAAGTATATGATGTGGCTGAAAGAACTCCTATAACCTTTGCTAGCAATTTATCAAGTAAATTAAAAAATGATGTATATCTAAAACGTGAGGATATGCAGCCAATTTTTTCTTTTAAAATAAGAGGAGCCTATAACAAAATTGCAAATTTAAGTATTCAGCAGCAAAGAAGAGGCGTTATGACTGCTTCAGCAGGCAATCATGCCCAGGGTGTTGCTAATGCTTGTAAAAAGTTAAAAGTTCCATGCTTTATAGTAATGCCGGTAACAACTCCGGAAATAAAAGTTAAATCTGTTAAAAGATTCGGTTCCAAGGTCTTATTACATGGAGATAACTTTGATCAGGCTTCAAAAAAAGCTATTCAAATGGCAAGGGAGAAAAACCTTGAATTTATTGAAGCATTTGATGACCCCTTGACCATAGCCGGGCAGGGCACTATTGGAAAAGAAATTTTAGATAAAGATCAAAATCTAGACGTTATTTTTGTACCCGTTGGAGGTGGAGGTCTTTTAGCTGGCATTGGGGCTTGGGTTGCTCAAACTCAAAACAAGACCAAAATATATGGTGTTGAGGTTGAAGACTCTGCTTGTTTGCTTGAGGCAATTAAAGCGGACAAAAGAGTTAGGTTACGAGAAGTTGGATTATTTGCAGATGGAGTCGCAGTAGAGCGCATTGGTAAACATAACTTTGACGTTATAAGAGAATGTGTGGATGGGGTGATCACTGTCAGCATTGATGAACTTTGTGCTGCGGTAAAAGATATTTTTGAAGATACGAGAGTCCTCTCTGAGCCAGCTGGCGCACTTGCTCTCGCAGGATTGAAAAAATATGCAGCAAAAATTTCAAACAAACGCCTTCTTGCCATCAGTAGTGGGGCAAATGTCAATTTTGAAAGACTTAGTTATATTGTTGAAAGATCAGAGGTTGGAGAAAATAGAGAAAAACTTCTTAGCATTCAAATCCCAGAAAAGCCTGGCAGCTTTTTGAAGCTTTGTAAGGTCTTTGGTCGGTCTCAGATAACAGAGTTTAACTACAGATTTGCTAACAAAATAGATGCTCATGTTCTTGTGGGTATCAAAACTGAAAATGAAGGAGCATTCAAAAAAATCAAGAGCAAGCTTTCAACGAATAAGTTTAAGTTTAATGATTTAACAAAAAATCAAATCTCCAATGATCATCTGAGGCACATGGTAGGCGGGCATAAGAGTGTTATTTCAGGAAGAGATTCGGAGAGATTATATAGATGTCAATTTCCAGTAAGACCTGGAGCATTAATGGGATTCCTAAAAGATCTAGGCTCTAAGTGGAATATATCTTTATTTCATTATAGAAATCTTGGAGCAGCATTTGCCAATGTGCTGATTGGCATAGAAGATAAAAGCAAACCCAAAGAGGCATTAGAAAAACATCTTAAATCCTTGGACTATATTTTCGTTGAGGAAACAGATAATACTGCCTATAGGCAATTTTTAAGATAATGATTAAAGAATTTGAAATTTTTATTCCTGATGAAAAGATTGAACTTTTAAATAAAAAAATAGATTTAACGCGCTGGCCAGACGAAATTAATGATGATCGATGGACTCTTGGTGCAAAGATGTCTTATGTTCAAGAAGCTGTCAAAACTTGGAGATATAGTTTTGACTGGAGAAAGCATGAAGCCAAGCTAAATGAGGCAGGAAGCTTTAAATATAAAACAAAATCTGGGCTTGAGATTCACTATTTGCATAAAAAATCTGGTTCAAAAAATGCAATTCCATTATTGCTAACTCATGGATGGCCTGGAAGCGTTCAAGAGTTTCTTAAGATTATGCCTTTGTTATCAAAAGGTAAGGATGGAATAGGTTTTGATGTTATATGCCCAGCTATTCCAGGATATGGATTTTCAGACAAGCCTGCTGAAAAAGGAATGAACGCCCAAGAAGTAGCAAAGCTTGAAAATGAGTTAATGCTCGCATTGGGCTATAAAAAATATATTGCTCAAGGCGGAGACTGGGGCTCAATGATAACCAAATGGATTGCAGAACTTTTTCCAGAAAATTGTTTAGGCATTCACCTAAATTTAGTCATTGCTTTTCCACCAGAGGGACAAGACCCTATGGAGGGCGTGAACGCTGAAGAAGCTGAGGGAATGAAAAATATAGAAAAATATCAAGCAACAGGATACGGATATTTTGCTATTCAAAGTACTAAACCTCAAACAGTTGGCTATGGTTTAAATGATTCCCCTGCTGGTTTGGCGGCATGGATAATAGAAAAATTTCATGGCTGGACAAAAGAGGAAACAGATAAACTTGTTGTCTCGCTGGATGAAATCCTAGCAATAGTATCTTTATATTGGTATACAGAATCCATTACATCTTCTGCAAGATTCTATTATGAGAATGGTCCATTAGGATTTACATTTAACCCGGTATCTCAGCCAATGGCAGGGGCAATTTTTAAAAATGAGATTGCAAGACCTCCAAGGGTTTGGGCTGAAAAAATTTATAATATTGTTCAGTGGAACCTCTATGATGGCGGTCATTTTGCTGCATTAGAGAATCCAGATATTCTTGCTGACGATATCTTTACCTTTGCATCTAAATTAGAGATTTAAAAAAAATTGTAGTTAAGAAAATCTTTTAATTTGCTGTTCTGAAAATGCCATATCTAATTTAATATCATGCTCTTCACTGATTGAGTTATCAATAAATTGAAAATCATATATTAAACCAATTAGCAGGGGCTTATTATTAGTTTGTGAGATAGAGCCCAAAAGTCTGTCATAGTAACCTCCGCCATATCCAAGCCTATAGCCATTGCTATCTACACCGACCGTTGGAATTAGAATGATCTCATGTTCAAGTGGACATATTGTGTTTCCATCCGATGGTTCTGAAATTCCATATTTATTTTTGTTTAGTTTATGTATATTTTTTGGCGCAATTAACTCCATTGAATGATTGTGCCCAATTCTTGGAAAGGAAGTTATGAGATTCTTTTTTAATCTTTTGGTGACAAGATTTTTTAGATCAACTTCATTACGCGAAGAAAAATAACATCCTAAAGTTTTAATTGAATGGAGGCTTAATTCTAAATCGGCAATTCTTGTTATTATTTTTGAGAGATTTAAAACTTTAGATACCTCCAAAGCATTTCTTTTTTGGAGGATAAATTTTCTATATTCTGTTTTCACAATTGTGCTAACTAAAACCAATTCACCGCTACTCATCGTTACCTGAACCGAAAGCTCAGGTGGTGAAGCTCATACTGCATCAGGCTTCCCTCAATGGTAATGCACAACAGCAGCAGTGGAAAATCACCTTTAAATTAATTATCGGTTCAAAGAATCTCGATAAGTTGGCGAATGAACCAGTCAATTACATTATAGATGAGTAAATTTGAAAGAGAAGGTTATTTTAATTAAGTGATTTCTCAATTTTTATAATAAGTTCGTTAAGTGCTTTCTCTTCACCTTTTGAGAGTGCGCTTCCTTCTTGAGGAAGCTGACTTTTAAAAGCTAAATCTAGGCTTGTCAAAATTAATGCATTTGATTTATCTGGAATTGAATCTAATTGTTCATTTAATATTTCAGCCGCCTTGATAAGGCCTTCTTTGTCTTTTGGCGGACAAGAGATCGATATCTTTTTGCCCATAATCATTAGATCTAAAATTTCTTTATTGCTCATGCGATTTTAAAACTTTGATTAGCTTAGAATTAATTTTTTCAAGTTTTTTAATTTCATTTGCTTGAAAGAGTTTATGTTTTTTCCATTCCCTTTCTTTTTGAATGTATGCATTGATAATGCCTTTTTGCTCATTAAATCTTTTTAAAAGGATCTCAGCCTTTTGAATTAAGATATTGATAGAATTTTTTGGACTTTCACTCATATGAATATAATTAGTTTAAGTCTTAGTATAGAAATAGGGAAGTTTGAAAAAGAAAAGAGTAGAATTAACAAATGAAAAATAGATACACAGAACGAAGAAATAAACTGGGAGCAATGCTGCCTAAGAACTCCGCTGTAGTTATTGCTGGCGCATCCACGCAGTACAGAAACGCAGATTCATCTCACGCGTTTAGGCAAGATAGTAATTTTTGGTATTTGAGTGGCTTTAATGAAGCCGAATCTACCTTGGTTCTCTTAATTAATGAAAAAAATGATGTTCAATCTATTGCTTTTGTTCCTGAAAAAGATGAACTAAAGGAAATTTGGGATGGTTATCGTGCTGGACCTGAAGGCGCAATGAAAGATTATGGCTTTGATCTAGCCTATAACAATACCGAGATTGATCATCGATTACCAGATCTATTGGCTGGTCATAATCAAGTTTTTTATCCCGTAGGAAAGAGCAAGACATTAGATGCCGATATCATTGAATGGATTAAATCTGCAAAATCAAAAGATCGGCACAGTTCAGCTATTGATATTGCTGATGCATCATCAAAAGTTGGCAATCAAAGACTTATTAAAGATGAAGATGAGATAGAAATAATGAAAAAGGCATGTCAAATTTCTGCTGAAGCTCATGTAGAGGCTATGAAATTTGTGAAGCCAGGCTTAACAGAACAAGAGATGGAAGCATTTTATCAATATGAATTCTCAAAAAGAGGGGGTCGTTTTTCTGCATATACGCCCATCGTTGCTGGCGGAGAAAATGCTTGTGTCCTTCACTACGTAGAAAATTCTAAACCACTTATAGATGGTGAGTTGCTTCTGGTCGATGCAGGGTGTGAATTTGAGTTGTATGCATCTGATATCACTAGAACTTATCCAATCAATGGTAAATTTTCAGCCCCTCAGCTTGCTATTTATGAAGTTGTTTTAGAGGCTCAACTTAAAAGTATTGAAGCAATCTCTACAAATAATAATGTTATGGATGCACAAATAATCTCTGAAAAAGTAATTACGCAAGGACTGATTGATCTCGGATTATTGCAAGGTTCAATGGAGGAGCTTCATGCAACCGGCGCCTTTAAGAAGTTTTATATGCACAAAATTGGTCATTGGTTAGGGATAGACGTTCATGATGCCGGCGATTATATGGAGAATGGTGAATACATGAGATTTAAGCCTGGCATGGTAACTACCGTAGAGCCTGGTATTTATATTTCATCATCCTCAAATGTTGAAGACAAATGGAAGGGAATAGGAATCAGAATCGAAGATGATATTTTAGTTACTGCTGAGGGCAATGAAAATTTGACCGCTTTTGTTCCATCTGATCCTAAAGAGATTGAAGCATTAATGGCTTAATGCTTATATGTCTCAATCTGTATTAATTTCTGGGGGTGGGATAGTAGGATCCTTTCTAGGTCTTGAGCTTGCTGCAAGAGAAATACCTTTCAAGATCATTGAAAAAAAACCTTTTGCTCCCTCAATAAATGATCACATAAGGTCTTTAACTTTGAACTTAAGTGCCTGTGAAAGATTAGACTACCTCGGAGTTACAACAATATCTTCTTTAATTCAAAGAATGAAGGTATTTGATGGTTCTGGGTCTGGAAAATTATCATTTGATTGTGGTGAAGCCAACATTGATTTCTTGGCAAAGGTTTTTAGTTTTAATGATTTAAGAGAAGCTTTGCTTAGAAAGGTTGAAAGTTCAGTATCTGTTGGAGATGAAATTACTTCATTTAAACAAATAGATTCAGGTATCCAGGCTTCACTGAGCAATGGCTCAATCCTAGAAAGTAATCTCCTTGTAATTGCTGAAGGTAGAAATTCCAATTTAGCCCAATCCATAGCATCAGAAAATTTCTCTAAAGATTATGAGCAGGTTGCTAAAACATTTTTAGTTGAAATTCCTGAGCTAAATCGCAAAGAGGCAATTCAAGTTTTTCATGAAAAAGAAATTTTTGCATTAATGCCATATAGGAATGGTACTGAGATAAATCAATTCTCAGTAGTTTGGTCTATGCCCAAAGATCTTGCCCTTGATTTATCATTAGCTAATATTTCTACTCACTTACAAAAGTTTGAAAAGAAACTATCTTGTAATATAAAAGTGATCAGTGAATTGCTCTCTTTCCCGCTCTCAGCCCACCATCTTGATACATACTGTGATCATGGAGTCTGTATAATCGCTGATGCAGCTCATTCCATTCATCCTTTAGCAGGCCAAGGCATTAATTTGGGTATTTCAGATGCGATTATTCTTGCTGAAGAGATTGAGCGAGCAGCTAATTCTAATAAAGATATCGGACAATTAGCTTTTTTAAAGAAATATGAGCTTAGAAGAAAAGCTTTGAATGCATCAATGATTAAGGGGGTTGATCTCTTGTTTAATCTGTTCCAGCAAGATAACCCTTATTTCAGACTAGGCCGTAATTTTGGATTAAAGATGGTAGATAAGTTTAGTTTTTTAAAGAAAAATTTTATATTGCATGCATCAGGCATTCAAAAAATTTAAAAAGGCTAATTTTTATTCCAGTAAGGAATCCCTAATTTTTTTAAAAGTTCAATCACCTCATATATGGGTAAACCAACAATATTGGAATAACTACCATTTATTTTTTTGATAAATGCAGATCCGTAGCCTTGTATCCCATAACTGCCTGCTTTATCAAACGGTTCATTGGTCTTGCAATATTTTTTACAATCAATCTCAGTTAGCTCTGCAAACTCAACATTTGAAGAAACGCTTATAGTGTGAAATTCAGCTTGTTCTTTCTTTATGATCCCAAGCGACACTGCAGTTATAACATTGTGAGTCTTACCAGAGAGCTTTAAAAGCATGGCGATAGCATCAGATTCTGATTGTGGTTTACCAAAAACTTTATCTTTTAAAACGACAATGGTATCAGCAGCAAGCACTGGCAAAGAAGGCATATCGCCAGCTACAACCTTACGAACACCTTCCTGACATTTTAATACTGACAACCTTCTTACATTTTCTTGGGGAGAGTTAGAGCTGATAATACTTTCATCAACCTCGATATCGATGATTTTATGCTCGACACCAACTTGCTGCAGAAGGTCAGTTCTTCGGGGTGATTTGGAAGCAAGATAGATCATCTATTACAATTCTAACAGGAGAATAATATGACCAATCAAAATAAAAGAGTAATCTTGGTAACAGGAGCTAGCAGAGGAGTAGGCAAAGGCATTGCTGAAGGAATGGCCAGAAAAGGAGATATTATTATTTGTGCCGCCAGAAGCCAAAAGAAAGGCTCAACCGTAAAACAATTTGGTTTTGAGATTAAAAGCAGTCTTGATGAAACAGTTGAAAAAATTAATCAAAAAGGCGCAAACGGCATTGCATATCAGATTGATCTAAATAATCAAAAAGAAATTTTAAAATTATCTGGTTATATAAAACAAGAGTTCGGTCAGCTAGATATTCTTGTTCACTCAGCCTGTCAGATTCATGATGATTTAGTCCAACCTAAACCCTATTGGGAAAAATCTGTTGATCTTTGGTCTGTGATGGATGTTGGGCTTAAGTCCAATTACTTGTTATCACATGCATTGACTCCATTGATGATTGAAAGCAACGGCAAGCTTATAGTTCAAATTTCTTCTCATGGAGCCATGTGTTATATGCATGGACCAATATATGGTGCTCAAAAAGCTGGCATAGATAAAATGGCATTTGACATGGCCTATGATCTTAAGCCTCATCAAATTTGTTCATTATCTCTCTGGTCAGGAATAGTGAAAGATGAGAAAACTCAAAAGGTCAGCGAAATGCATGGAGAGCAATATGCTGAGTTTTTGAAAGGTGCTGCAAGCCAAGAATATGCCGGCATGGTCATTAATCAACTATATGACGATCCTAAGCTTATGAGTTTGTCTGGTAAAACACTTTTAGCTGCAGAGGTAGGAAACCAATATGAAGTTGAAGATATAAATGGTTGCACCCCTCAGAGCGATAGAAAGACGCTAGGTGGGCCTAGAGATTTTTCAGAAGCAGTGGTTTATTAATTAGACTTTTTCGCCGCGAGATCTCATATCTTTGAGAACCTCATCAATACCTTTTTTATCTATGATACGCATGCCTTTAGTAGATAATTTAAGAGTTATGAATCTGTTTTCTGATTCGACCCAAAATTTATGCGTATGAAGGTTAGGATAGAACTTCCTTTTCACTCTATTATTCGCATGGGAAACGTGATTGCCGCTTTGTGGCATCTTCCCTGTTACTTGACATACTTTACTCATAGAAACGCGATTTTATAGGACATAGGAAGTCTTAGCAAGATAGAATTAACAAGAATGAAAAATTTATTTTTACTTAGGCACGCTAAATCTAGTTGGGATAATACAGCACTTACTGATTTTGACCGCCCTTTGTCTAAAAGGGGAATATCAAATGCAATTCTGTTGTCTCAATACATACAAAAACATTGCATTTCGTTTGACCTGGTTCTATCTAGTCCTAGCGAAAGAACACAATCAACTCTTGATCTAGTGCTGAGCTATTTTGATCCTATTCCAACAACGACTCTAAAAGAATCCATTTATCATGCATCAGCATCAAGCCTCATTCAGTTAATTAAACAGCAAGATGATGAGATAAAGAATTTACTGATCATTGGACATAATCCAGGGCTTCATGTTCTTGCAGAGTCATTAACGAATGAATCCATTGTTAAATTTCCTACCTGTGCTTTTGCAAAAATTACTAATTTTAATCATTGGAAGGATATAGATACTGGTATATTAAATCTCGAATCATTAATTACACCCAAGGAACTCAAACATGATTGATTTGAAAGTTAAAATTCTTAATCCGCTTATCGGTGACTCTATTCCATTGCCAGAATATTCTACAGAGGGTTCGGCAGGTTTAGATTTGAGAGCATGCGTTGAAGCAGGTTTTACGCTAAAACCTCAGGAGTGCAAATTAATTCCACTAGGCTTTTCTATATACATTGAGGATCCAGAACTTTCTGCTTTGGTGATCCCAAGATCTGGCCTAGGTTCAAAACATGGAATTGTGATGGGCAATTTAGTGGGATTAATTGATTCTGATTATCAGGGTGAGCTTAAAGTACCCCTTTGGAATAGATCGACTGAAGATTTTTTAGTAAGCAGCGGCGATAGAATTGCTCAAATGATCTTGGTGCCAATCAAGCAGGCCAAATTAAAAGTAGTAGAAGATTTCTCTAAAACAGAAAGAGGGGATAAAGGTTTTGGTAGTTCCGGGATTGAGTAAGAGTTTATTTGTCTTCTTCGCCTTCTGATTCAGAGCTAACTTCTGCCTCAGCAGTTTCCTCAGCTTCATCGGTAGAAGTCTCTTCAACCACAGAATCAGTTTCAGTTTCTTCAGTACTAGTTTCCTCAACTGCTTTTTCTGCAGGAGTCTCCAAAACTTCTTCTGCTACCTCTTCGACAGGAGTCTCTTCAACTTTAGCTTCAGCTTTTTTAGCTGCAGGTTTGGAAGCGCCGCCAGCTCCAAAACGATCTTGGAATTTCTTCACTCTTCCACCAGAATCAAGTATCTTTTGCTTTCCGGTATAGAATGGGTGACATTTAGCACAAACGTCCAATGACAAATTATCTTTTAATGTACTCATGACAGGCAGCACGTTGCCACAGCTACAAGTGGTGGTTATTTCTTGATAATTGGGATGTATGTCTGTTTTCATAATAAAATCAAATTTGGATGAGCACTATACCAAATACAGTTCCGTTTACAAACACAAATGAGTAAATTTTTTTACAATGTGGCTATAGCTGTTCCTCTCAGACAAGCCTTTACCTATCACTCAAATCATAGTATCTCTCCAGGCACTAGGGTGGCCGTAAAATTTGGCAGAACCAACAAGCTGGGCATTGTGACCGAAGTTATCAATAACACTGCTATTAAAACCAAACCTATTCATATGGTGCTAGATGATTTGCCAGTATTTAGCAAAACAGAGCTAAAAATTTTTAAATGGGCGTCTGATTATTACTTGCATCCGATTGGTGAGGTCATAGGTTCATTTTTGCCTTCAAATCTCAGACAAACAAAAAATATCTTTGAAGCAGAAACCATAATCGACAGAAAAAAAATTATAGAAAAAAATCTAGAGTTTAAAACAAAACTGAATTCTGAGCAGAGCAAAGCCGTAGAATTTTTGAATAACTTAAAAGGTTTTTTGCCTACCCTTTTATATGGAGTTACCGGTTCAGGCAAGACAGAAGTATACATAAGGTGTATTTATGAGCAATTATTAAACAATAAATCAGTTTTAGTTTTGGCTCCTGAAATTGCTTTAACACCTCAACTTGAAAGTAGGCTGAGAGATCAATTTGGAGATTTGGTGGGAATTTACCATTCCAAAATGACACCATCGGCTCGATATAAAACTTGGAAAAAATTTCGCAGTGGCGAGATTAAAGTAATTATTGGCACGCGCTCTGCTGTAATGATGCCAGCACCAAGGCTGGGACTCATTATTGTTGACGAAGAGCATGACTCTTCATACAAACAACAAGAAGGTTTTAAATTTTCTGCAAGAGATATCGCAATTAAAAGAGCTCAGATAATCAAAATTCCAATTATCCTTGGTTCAGCAACTCCTTCTTTAAGAACACTTAAGCTGGTTAATGAGAAGAAGTTTGAAATTATACGCCTTACCAAAAGAGTCACTCAAAAGAGACCACCAAAATTTACTATCCTCGATATTAATGATGTTCAGTTAGTTAGCGGTTTAGCTCCTCAGGCAATAGATGCTATTTGCAAAACTTTAAATCAAAAAAAACAAGCCATGATATTTATTAATAGAAGAGGATTTGCACCACAATTTATATGTTCATATTGTGAGTGGAAAGCAATGTGTAATAGTTGTGATTCAAGCCTAGTATTCCATCATCAAGTCGCGCGATTAATTTGCCATCGTTGTGACTCAGCCTTTGGTATTCCAACTAACTGTCCAAGTTGTTCTAAGGAGCAACTCTCTTTTCTTGGGACAGGGACAGAGCAGATGGAAGAAACCCTTAAGGAACTTTTTCCCAACACATCTATTTATAGAATGGATCGAGATTCGACAGTAAAAGTAGGCTCCCTAGAAACAATTCTTTCAGAAATAAATAATTCTGAAACTGGCATTCTCATAGGCACACAAATGTTAATCAAGGGACATGATTTTCCAAATTTAAAGTTAGTTGTAACTGTAGATATTGATCAAGGCATCACAAGTTTAAATTCATCGGCAGTCGAGGAAATGGGACAGCAATTAATTCAGGTGGCTGGAAGGGCGGGGCGTTCCGATGGTAACGCAACTGTTTTGGTGCAATCTAGGTATGTTAATGACCAGAACTTATTACAACTTAAGAGTGGAAACTATATGAATTTTGCTAAATCTTTGATGGAGCAACGCAAGGCAGCAAATCAACCTCCGTACTCTTTTGAAGCTGTGATTAAGGCTTCATCTCCCAAAGCTCAAACCAATATAGAGATGTTAACTTATACGAAGCAATTTATAGATAGCAGTCAGTGTATACTTATTGGCCCCATCCCGGCCATGCAATCTAAAGTTAGAGGTTTGTATCATCATCATTTGATTATTCAGGCCGATACAAGAATTATTTTAAACAATCTTCTGGTGCATTTATCAGATTCACTTCTTAAAGATAACAACAATCTCTCCAAGAAGGTTCGTTGGAGTATAAATGTTGATCCGATTGAGTTTTAAATATTAAAAGTTTGGCCTACCAATTTCTCTGATAATTCCCAAAGTTTTTGAGCCTCTTCAAGGTTTTTGGAATAAGTTGATGACTTATGTATTTTTGAGTCAACAAAGTATTCCCCTGTCACGCCATCATCTTGCTTGGTTGCAAGATAGATAATACTTTCAGCCCCTTTTAATGGAGATCTGAAGAAGGGTCTTAGAATTAATCTTAGAGGTTTGCTATACCAAGCTTTATTTTGACTTCCAAGGGAGGTATTAACTCCTCCTGGATGAATTGCATTGACAGAAATATTATCTGTTGAAAGTTTAATAGCTAAGTGCCTTGTAAAAAGCAAGTTAGCAAGCTTCGATTGCCCATATGGCCTAAGACCTTGTCCAAAATTATGCTTAAAATTTATATCTTCCCATTGCATTTTTTTTACAAATGAATGTGCAGCAGAAGAAACATTCACAATCCTGGCTTCATCATCACCCTTTAATTTTTGCAGCAGAAGATTTGTAAAAAGAAAATACCCAAGATGATTAACCGCGAAGGTATTTTCAATTCCATCAGCAGTTTCATGATATGAAGTATTCACCACACCAGCATTGTTAATGAGGACATCAATGCTTGTGCATAAATCATTAATTTCATTCGCACATTTTTTAATAGAATTTTGGTCTGAAAAATCACAATATACTGGCTGGACTCGAGTGTTTGGAGATACATCTTTAATTTCTGTAAGAAGCTCGTCTGCAAGGCTTTGATTTCTATAGGTAAACAATATTTTTGGATTTTCTTTAGATAGTTCAATTGCTGCAGCCTTACCAATACCATTAGTCGCTCCAGAGATGACAACGGTTTTATTATTTAGATTCCACATTAGATAAAAATTTGAATTATTTGACCTGGGTAAATGCTTTTATTCCTTAGATTATTCCAATCAATTATTTCATCAATAGTAACACCAAAACGAATGGCAATCTCTGAGATTACATCACCTTTTTGAATCTCATACTCAACATATTCTGGAAGAGATGACATAAAAGTATTTGGTTTTGGTTTTTCTTTAAAATAATTGTGTATTCCTAAAAAGATACTTCTAGCTATCATTCTTCTTCCAGCTTTTCCTTCCAATCTTTTCGCATCATCCGGATTTGAAATAAAGCCAGATTCTACAAGAACTGATGGAATATCAATTGATTTTAAGACTCTGAAATCTGCGAATTCTACATTGGGCTTATGCATTTTGGTGTATGGATCTCTTTTTAATTGCTCTAATATTTTTTTAGCTAATATAACGCTATTATCTATCTTGGCTTCATACGCTATTTGATAAAGAGTTCTAGCTGCATCTTCATCAAAATCTCTTACATCTAACATACCAATCTTTGATTTGACTTCTGGGCTTGAAGTTAATTTATTCTTTGAAAGAGTATCAGCTGTAATTGAGGAGGCTTCTTCTGACCAGACATATACAGATGCACCTTTTACAGACGAAAGTCTAAATCCATCAGCATGAACAGAAACAAATAAATCAGCACCAAGCTTTCTAGCATTCTGATACCTGTCATCTAAATCCACATATCTATCATCGGGTCTGATCATAACTGGTCTATACCCATAAGTATTTTTTAAAGTGCGCTCTAATTCTCTAGCAATTAAAAGCGTTACATCTTTTTCTAGTATGTTCTTCCCGACCGCTCCAGGGTCTCTTCCTCCATGACCGGCATCAATTGCCACAATAATATCTCTTAAATTTTTAGAGACTTTTTGATCTCTTTTAATTTCAAGTATTAAATCAACACGATCTTTGCGTTTTACTTGCCAAGGCTTTTTCCAATATACAGAACCTTTTAGGTCTATCACAATACGAACAGTGTTTCCCACCTCACTGGCTCTTATTAACTTTATAGGAGAGAGTGGTTCTGATTTGATTGGTTCTTTTAAAGAAGCTTCCTTGAGATCAATTACTATTCTTGACGGATCATCCAAGGCATATGAATTAATTAATGCAATCTTGTCTAGATTAAATACTATTTTTAAATTTCCAGATTCAAGCTCAGAAATGTTACTGAAAGATACTTTGTTAGTCGCTTCAGCAGTTAGGACAGAAACAAAGAAAATCCAGAGCAGAAATTTTAAATTAATTACTTTCATAAAAGGTTTTAATGCTAGATTCTATCTTCATATCCTTGCATTTTATTGAGGCATGTCTTGCCATATGATCATGGTCTAAATTAATTATAACGTCGATATCTCTGTCTGTCTGAAGGTTTTGTGGCCACTCAATAAGAACAATTTTTTGCATATCAGTCTTTCTATCAAGGTCTAGGACTTCAACATCTTCAATGGAATTTATTCTATATAAATCAACATGCAATACTAGCCATCTATCTATTTCATACTCCTCACAAAGGGTATATGAAGGGCTGGTCACCACATCTTTCCAATTTAAATACCGAAGGATGCCTCTTACCAAGGTTGTTTTTCCAGCTCCTAAATTACCATTTAAATGAATTTCAAAATTGTTAAAATCATAATTTTTTATAGCATCCCCAATAGCTGAACCTAAAAGCAATGTTCTAGATTCATTTTGTAATTGGAGTTTTAACATTGGAGTTTAATTCAAGAATTTTCTTATATAAGAGATCAGTTCACCAGCAGCCAGTCCTATTCTTCCCACATCTTTGACAAACTCTTCACCAGCAAGAGCATGAATTTCAACTCCAGTTTTTGCCGCATCAAATGGAGATAACCCCTGAGCAATCAAAGAACCAATGACCCCAGAGAGAATATCGCCTGAGCCTGCCACAGCTAGTTCTGGCCCACCAGAAGAACAAAGGTAGGCACTATTTTTATTACAAATAATCGTTCCACTGCCTTTAAGGACAATGATACATCCATATTTTATTTGAAGTGCTTTTGCTGCTTTTATCCGATTTTCTTGAATTTCTTTGACTGACATATTCAACATCTCAGCAGCCTCGCCTGGGTGAGGAGTGAGCACTGTTTCGCTATGAAGTTTTATTTTAGAAAAAGCCTTATAGCTCAGCAATCTGAGAGCGCCAGCATCTAAAAGGGTAGGAATGTTGTTATCAGCAACATGGATAAGTAGCTTATATAGTATTTGCTCCGACCAGTAGTTTTTAAACATGCCTGGCCCAGCAACAACTGCATCAGGCCAGTCTAAATGAGCTTCTATATCTTGAGCATTATCAGCGCCAGAAACCATGACCTCTGGATTTCTTGCTAAGCTTGCAGAGACATGAGACTTTCTAGTGAGTAGCTTAACAAGCCCAGCTCCAGTTTTCAGTCCAGACTCTGAAGACATAATGCCGGCGCCTCCAAAACCATCATCCCCTGCAATTATCAAAAGTCTGCCATGATCTCCCTTGTGAGAATTTTGTCTTCTTTTGGGAATAATCTTCTTAATATCCTCAAAAGAGAGTTCGTTCAATGTTGGGCTTACATTTTCTTCCATACCAAGTCCGAGATCTTTTAATATTAGCTCGCCACAATAATCTTTGCCTTCATTGATTCGCTGTCCAAGTTTATAAGCTATAAAAGTAATTGTTTTATCTGCATTAAAACATGCTTGAGATATTTCTCCAGTATTAGCATCAAGTCCCGTTGGAACATCTATGGCTACTTTTGTTTCAAACTTATTGCAGTCAAATAAAATTTTCTCTAATTTTCTCCCTAAATCTATTCTTCCACCTATTCCAAATATTGCATCTATAACAACAGTTTTTCTGGAAATATTTTTAAGCGCTTTTAAATTAATAAATTCTGAACCTTCAGCCTTTCTAAATGCATGCTCGCACAAGAGAGATTTTTTTGCATTTCTTAGTACATCTAAAAATTTGACACGTTTTTTTAACTTGATTAGACCAATGCCTATGAAATATCCATCACCTCCATTATTACCAGGTCCACATAAAATTAAAAATTCTGATGTTGGATAATCTTTATTCAATACCTCAACAGATTGCTTAGCAGCCTCTATCATTGCTTGCAGGTCGTCACCTTCTTTAATAAAAGAATTTTTTTCAAAAGCTTTAACCTGCGCAGCAGTATAAAGACTATTCACTAAGAGAAAGATTGCCCTCTGCTATTCTGTCTGAATGATATGAGCCAATCCACAAGGATTCATCATGAGGCAACCCAACAGTTCCAACTCCCATATTTTTACTCTTAAATTTATAAGACTTAACTAACGAAAGATCTAACAAAGATAGTTTATTAACTGAAAAAGGGAGCGTGCAATTAACTGCTTTTCCACATCCTAGCGATTCTAGAACAGAATGATCATGGTTTGTAACCCATGCAAAACCATCTTGAATGACTACATTATCAGGCGAATTGTGTTCATAGATTCCTATTGGTTGTTTTGAATCTAAATCAAAAAGAATACTCTTATCTCCTAGGTTGTAATTCACTATTAAGTGATTATTTTTCTGAACTAAAGCAATGCCGTTTGGGAAAGATCCAGACGTATACTGAAGCTCTTCAAATTTATTATCCTGAGTCCATTTAACAGCCATTCCAGTGTCTGATTTAGCAAACACATTCCACAAGGCGTCAATCAAAGAGAAGTCAGAATCAAACATGTGAGAGGCATAAAAGTTTCCCGATGTATCCAAGGACACATCATTGAAATAATATTTGCCATCCACATCAATGCAGCCTTTCCATTCTAGCACCCAGCTATCTTTTTTTATCAGTTCAAACATCTCTATGCTTTCATTGGGGTAGTGACTAACCACTGCGAGTTGTAGCCTCCCATCCTCTCTTTGAACTAAATCAATACCATGAGGGCCAAAGGGAATACTGGGATCTCTAAAGCAGTTATCAGAACCCCATTCATTTTCTCCAAAATTCACCATAGCTTTGTATTTGGTTTTATCTTTTATATTAAACAAGCTTAATTCACCAGATGTCATTTCAACTAATGGCGCCATTCCGCCAAACTCAGCAACAATTAAAAAATTTCCATCTGGGGTGAGCGCTAAATCTTCAGGGTTCATAAAATTACAATAGACCTTAAGCTCTTCATTATCTTCGCATCCAGCCAAGGATTCGATTGAGTTTTGATTTCCAAGTAATAAAAGCGCAATGACGCTCAGTGAAATCACTCCAATAATAGTTATTAATATTTTTTTCATTTTTTCGCTTGCCACACTTCTAAATAATTATTGATACAAGATATTAATTCTAATGGAGAATCAAGTGGAATATGGTGAGCTGCATCTTCAATAACTTCTACTGTCATAGAATCTTGAAAGGCCTTTCTAATATACTTCATGATTTTTGATTCCAATAACAAGCTTTTACCTCCAGCAACAAAAAGTGCGGGGCATTTAAATTTAAATTCATAATTATTCAGTCGCTTAAGAGTAGCAAACAATTTGTCATCAAATCTCCATCTCCAGCCATGCTCAACATTTAAAATTGAGTGCTCTGCTATATATCTAAGATACCAACTATTATCGCAGTCTTGAGGAGGCATTAGCCTAAATCTTTCAAGAATTGAAACTTTATCAGGATAATGCTTAATTCTTCTAAGTGGGCCAGTACTTTGATGATTGTCATAGTCATAAGTTGGAGGGCGAATAGGAGAATCAATCATTACAACTCCATGAAATAGATCCGGGAATTCACTTGCCATGAATCCTGCTACATGACCGCCTAATGAATGACCTATCAGATAAACTTTTTGGTGGCCATTTAAAATTTTTTCTTGATTAATAATTGCGATTAATGCATCGCTAAAGTCTCCAAAATTATATGCATTTCTGTGATCGGACTCTCCCATCCCAGGGAGATCGGGAGCAATTATTGAAAATTTATTACATAAAAGTGGCGCAATAGGATCCCACCATTGCTTATGTGCACCTGTGCCATGAATAAGAATAATAATATCTTGAGCATCTTTCCTGTTCCAGGCTTGATAGGCAACATTGCCAAGTGGATGATAAAGGTTTTCTTTTCTGGGGAGCTGGGAGATGGCTGAATGGAACCATTCTGGAGCATTTTTTATATCAGTTTCAAGAGAGTTTGTAATTTCCATTAAGCTCTATTCTAAAGGATAATAAAACGCCATACTATTGATAAAAATTATGACATCACCCATTAAGCCAGCAGCAACAGTTATTTTAATGCGAGAGGCACGAGAGGGCGATTTTGAAATATTTATGGTTAAGAGAAGCAGCAGATCTCCTTTTGGAAGTTTGTATGTTTTTCCAGGCGGTAAATTAGACCCTGAAGACTATGAATATGATATTTATCAATGTTGTGAAGGAATGGAAGATGCTGAGGCCTCAAAGCGGCTTGGAATTGAGAATAATGGTCTAGCTTTTTGGGTTGCTTGCATTAGAGAGTGCTTTGAGGAAGTCGGAGTGCTGCTTGCAAATTCAGAAAATTCTATTATTCAGGATGCAGAAAAACTTAGTAAGTTAAGAAAAAAACTCAACAAAAATGACATTACTTTCAAAGATCTATGTGTTTTAGAATCTTTGAGCTTAAAAGTTAAAAATATTGTGCCTTGTGCGCATTGGATTACTCCAACAATTGAACCAAAAAGATTTGATACTAGATTTTTTCTTGCTAAGGTTGATGCCGAGCAACTCGCTAGCCATGATGGCTTTGAATTAACCGAGAGCTTTTGGATTAAACCTTCCAAAGCCCTTAATAAATTGAAAAATGGTGAAATGAATATGATTCTTCCTACCATAAAAAATATTGAAAAATTAGCTGAATTTTCTTCTAGCACTGAAGCCTTTAGTTATTTTAATGACTTGGGAGACAATGCAATTTCACCAATACTTCCCAAATTCATTAAAAGAGATGGAAAGTGGGTGGGCTTTCTTCCAGGAGAGGAGGGATATGAGAATGTCTAAAGAATTTATTAAAAGAGTGACAGCTTCTAATGGCAGCATCTTTACTGGTCCAGGAACAAACAGTTATCTAATTGGCAAAGATGATCTTACTCTCGTAGATCCAGGGCCAAAAATTGATGCACACATTGAGCACCTAATTAATCTTGGTGAGGGAAGGATTAAACGCATTTTAGTTACCCACACCCATCGCGATCATTCTCCTGCGGCCAAAGTACTTGGGGAGATACTTAATGTTCCTTTGATGGGTCGATTGCTCGAAAAAGACGACTCTCTTCAAGATAAAACTTTTAAACCCGATCGCATTCTTGAGCATGGAGATTTAATTAAAACCAATGAATGCACTATTGAGACAATTCATACTCCAGGCCATGCTTCCAATCATCTATGCTACTTAATTCAGGAGGAAAAAGTCATGCTTACGGGGGATCATATTATGAATGGTTCTACGGTTGTCATTGCTCATCCCGATGGCTCTATGAAAGATTATTTGAGCTCTTTAGCATTATTAAAAAATTATAATTTTAATAAAATAGGGCCCGGTCATGGTGACTTTCTGGAAGATCCAATGGCCGTGGTTGACTGGATAATTGACCATAGGTTAGAACGGGAAAGAAAAGTGATTGCTAAGTTGAAGCTAAGTTCCAGTGTTACTTCTGAAGATTTGGTAATCGGTGTTTATGATGATGTTGATCCAAAGCTTCATCCAATTGCAATTTGGAGCCTAGAAGCGCACTTACACAAATTGCTGGAAGATGGCATAGCAACTTTCAATTCAGCAAATAAAACCTGGTCATTTAAATAGAGCAAATGTTTTCTTTTATTCTTGGATGCTTATATTTAATTTTGGCTCTCACCATTCTTTTTTTAATAAAAGAGAAATTTAATATTTTTGGATTTATTTATAATCCAAATAATAGAAAGTTTTTAGTAATTTTTGACATCCCATTTTTGTTGTTAAGCTTTGCAGCAATTATTGAAGAAGCTCACTGGTTTATTTTAATAATATTTTTTATGCATGCACTGAATACAATGACGCTCTTAATTAAACCGGATATTTTTTATCAATCGAAAGGAGAAATGCAGTTAATGGAAGAGGAATCCCTTCATAATTATTTAATAATAATGACTTCCATTGTCGGAATAGGGTGTTTACTGGTAAGTTATTTATAAGTTAACTTTATTTGTAATTAAATCCTTTACCACGCCTGGATCAGCTAAAGTCGATGTATCACCAAGATCATCAAACTCACCACTAGCAACTTTTCTTAATATCCTGCGCATAATTTTTCCGGATCTAGTTTTTGGTAGTCCTGGAGCCCATTGAATCAGATCAGGCTTTGCAATTGGACTAATTTCTTTCGCAACAAAATTCTGTAGTTCAGCTATCAAGCTTTCTTCTTCTTTCTCTCCAATCATAAGTGTCACAAATGCATAAATGCCTTGGCCTTTTATAGGATGTTCAAAACCTACGATTGCTGCTTCAGCTACCTTCTCATGAAGGACCAAAGCGCTTTCTATTTCAGCTGTACCAAGTCTATGTCCTGACACATTTAAAACATCATCAACCCTGCCAGTAATCCAAAAATATCCATCGGCATCTCTCTTAGCGCCATCGCCTGTAAAATAGGCATTTTTATAAGTTGAAAAATATGTATCAATCATTCTTTGGTGATCCCCGTAAACGCTTCTTATCTGACTTGGCCAGGATTGAGTGATGATCAGGTTACCGGATTGCTCCCCCTCTAAAATAACTCCATTTTCATCAACAAGTTCAGGCTTCACCCCAAAAAATGGCAGAGTTGCTGAGCCAGGTTTTACTGGGGTGATCCCTGCAATGGGAGAAATGAGAACAGAGCCCGTTTCTGTTTGCCACCAAGTATCAATAATATGACAAGCTTCATTGCCAACCACTTTAAAATACCATTCCCATGCTTCAGGATTAATTGGTTCACCTACCGTTCCTAATATGCGTAGGCTCTTCCTGCTTGTTTTAAGCACATGCTGATTGCCTTGGGCCATTAGCGCTCTAAGAGCAGTAGGCGCCGTATAAAAAATAGAGATTTCATGTTTATCACAAATTTCCCAAAATCTTGAAGGGCTGGGATATGTTGGGATTCCTTCAAACATCAAACTAGTAGCTCCATTAGATAAAGGTCCGTAGAGGATGTAGGTGTGGCCTGTAATCCACCCAACATCTGCAGTGCACCAATATTTATCATTAGCCTGATATGCAAAAAGATATTTAAAGCTTAAATGTGCTCCAAGCAAGTATCCCCCAGTAGTATGCATCACGCCTTTTGGTTTTCCTGTTGAGCCAGATGTATACAATATAAACAATGGATCTTCTGAATCCATTGGCTCGCATGGACATTCACTTGATGCCTCTGCAAGCATCTCTTCATAATGTATATCTCTGCCTGTTACCCAACGTACCTTTCCATTCGTTCGCTTGATAACCAAACAATGGTTAACCCCCGGACAGTTCAATAATGCGGTGTCAACATTTTCTTTAAGTGGAATTGTCTTTCCACCTCTGATAGCTTCATCTGCTGTGATAACTAAGCTGCAATCTGCATCTAAAATTCTGTCCTTCAGTGATTCTGGGGAGAACCCTCCAAACACCACTGAGTGAATGGCGCCAATTCTTGCACACGCCAGCATTGCGTAGGCTGCTTCTGGGATCATTGGCATATAGATACATACCCTTGAGCCTTTTATAACTCCTAAGTTTTTTAAAATATTTGAAAATTTACAGACATTAAGATGTAATTCAGCATAGGTGATTTCTTTAGATTGCTCTGGATCATCTCCCTCCCAAATAAGGGCAATTTTATCTGCATCTAATTTTAAATGCCTATCGATACAGTTATAGGCGATATTGATTTTTCCACCCTCAAACCATTTAGAATCAGAAAATTTATTATTATGAATGCTAGTAAATGGCTCAATCCATGCTAAGTTTTCTTCAGCTTGTTCACCAAAGAAAGTTTGGGGATCTTTTATTGAGTGTTGATACATTTCATTATATGCATCTAAATTTTTTATAAATGGGTTAAAAAGAGTTTTAGGAGGGAGATATTTTTTACCTGACACTAAAAACCCCCATAAGCTTTATAGGATAGAAGGCTGAGGATTAATAAAATTTTTACCTCTAGGATCAGACATAATTTTACTAACCAGCATTTCATAATCAGACCCACCTTCCTCTAGATCAATGTCTGCAGCATTAATAATTAATAGAGGGGCATCCTCAAAGTATAGAAAGAATTTTGAATAAGCATCATTTAACTTTTCTAAATAATCTACAGTTAAAAATTTCTCATCAGGATTGCCTCGCTTATTTATCCTCTCTAATAAAATTTCTACGGGAGCTTGGAGATAAATCACTAGATCAGGTGAAGGAGCATCTAAGGTCAAATGCTCATACACTTTGTCATACAAACCCATTTCTTCTTTAGATAAGGTAACTTCAGCAAACAACCTATCTTTTTGAATTAAGAAATCTGCAACGCGTACTGGCTCAAACAAAGACCTTTGTTTAAGATCCTCTATCTGTTGCATGCGTTGAAATAAAAAGAATAACTGGGTTGCCAGCGCTGATTGCTTAGGATTCCTATAGAAGTTTTTGAGAAAAGGATTTTCTGCTGGCTGTTCTAAAAAAACGTCGTAATTAAATGTTTCTGCAATTTTATGAGCGAGCGTAGTTTTACCAACACCAATTGGTCCTTCAATTGCAATATATTTTGGAAGCGGAGCTTCCTGTAAAGCAGGTTCCATAAGGTTTTTAATCTGTTTGTTAAAGATTAGCTTAACTCACGCAAGAAACCAAATTTTTTCTCAACTGGGCCGCTTCTTGATTCTCTTAGCGCTTTTAGCAATTCAATTTTTCCCGGCCTATTGATTTTTTGAAATTTAGTCCACCAATTACCTATGCCTTGGGAATCATTTGCTGCTTCTTCTCTTAAAAGCAAGAAGTCATAAGCTGCTCTAAATCGAGGGTGATTTAAAATTTTATAAGGTTGATTACCCAAGCGCGTTTCGAGTTTTAGTTGTAATGACCAAATATCCTTAATATACCCATGAAATTTTCTTGGTACAGCAGTTAACGTTTGCTGTTCCCTAATAATTCTATCCATACTTCTAAAAAATTTTTTCAGATTTAAAACTTCCTGCTCCTTAGACGCATCTATTAACTTTGGCCAAAGCAGCGCAGCAATTAAAAATCCTGGAGTAATAGATTTAGATGCCTTTAATCGATTGTCAGTATTGATTAATGCAGCTTGTTGAAACCTTAAACCAAATGTTCCTTCTGCATACTGATTTGAGTTGATAAGATATTTTAAAACCCCATAAGACTCTAATATATTAAAGTTTTTAAGCGCATTTTTTGTAAGGAAAATTTTACAAAATTCATCAAACATTCTTGCGTTGGAGATGTTCCCAAGCAGATGGCCTTTTTGATATATTGCTTCTTTTACATCATTAGAAATTTTGAAGTTTAGCTTTGAGCTAAATCGAATTGCTCTCAAGCTCCTAACAGGATCTTCCTCAAATCTAACTAGTGGGTCACCAATTGAAACAAGAATTTTTTTCTGTATATGTTGTAAGCCATTATGAAAATCACATAACTTATTTTCGATAGGATCAAAATATAGGGCGTTAACAGAAAAGTCTCTTCTAATACAGTCTTCTTCTAGTGTTCCCCAAACATTATCTCTGAGAATCTTACCATCTGAATCTTTCACTACCCCCGAACTGCTATCTTCTTTTGAAGTGTTCGCTCTAAAGGTTGATACTTCAATCAGTTCATTCCTGCTAAAAACATGAACCAAACGGAATCTTTTGCCAATAATTCTTGATGATTTAAAGGTTTTTCTTACTTCTTCGGGAGTGGCATTTGTTGAGACATCAAAATCTTTTGCTTTTATTCCTGCCAGTGAATCTCTAACACATCCACCAACCAAATATCCCTGAAAACCAGATTGTTTTAATTTCTTAACCACCTCTATGGCAAGAGGGCTAAATTTGTTTTCCTTTAGTAGTTTCGGTGCTTTTACTGAGGATACTTTATTTTTTATCAAACGCTTACGCAAAAGAAAATTTGAGCCAAATCGTTATCCACCAAGTTGCTTTTCCTTGATTTCATCAAGCGTCTTGCAATCAATACAATGTGTAGCAGTCGGACGGGCCTCAAGTCTCTTTACTCCTATTTCTATTCCACAAGCATAACAGTATCCATAGTCATCTTGCTTGATTTGCTCCAAGGAACTAGCGATTTTATTAATTAACTTCCTTTCTCTGTCTCTTGTTCTTAGCTCGAAAGCAAACTCTTCCTCTTGTGATGCTCTATCTATTGGATCTGCATATGACTCACCTTTATTTTTTAGGTGATCAAAAGTTTTTTGCATCTCTTCACGAAGGTGTTCACGCCATTCGATCAAAACAGCATTGAAGTGTTTTTTCATTGCAGCGCTCATATATTTTTCACCTTTGCGGCCTTTATATGAAGATATTGGAGTTGTTCTTTTTTTGCTACCTTTTTTAGCTATAGTCTTTTTAACTGGAGCTTTCTTTGCTGGAGCTTTCTTTGCTGGAGCTTTCTTTGCTGGAGCTTTCTTAGCGATTATTTTTTTAGCAGTAGATTTTTTTGTATCTGCTTTTTTTGGCATATTTTAATTAATTAAAGTTTTTAGGCGCATGAAATTATCAGAAAGTAGTCTAATAAGCTAGCTTTTTTTAAAATTATTTAATACTTCTCTATATGAATCTTGACTTAGCCTGGGACCAAAAGTTTCAACAACCTTTGAGGCCCCATAATTTGCAAATTCAGCACAAGACTTTAAATTACTATCTTGCAACAAAGCATACATGAAACAGCCTGCAAACATATCTCCTGCACCATTAGTATCAAGAGGTTGAGTATTAGCTTTAGGGGTATAAATTATTTCACTATTTGAAATAACCGCACTGCCTTTTTCTCCCATAGTAACTATTGAAGTGTATGATTTTTGCTGGAGCTTGGTAAACGCCTCCTCAGTGCTTTTTGCATCGACAAAGGCCATCGCTTCGTCATCATTACCAAAAATATAGTCCAAGCCAAAAGATTCCATTTCATAAAATTTATCTTTAAAACCCATGACAATTCCAGGATCAGACAAAGAGAATGCTATCTTTACATCGGGGAAGCTTTGTAGGTGGTTAAGCGCCCGTAAGGTAACTTTATAATTTTCCTCGCTGGTTACCATATAGCCTTCAATATAAAAAATTTTAGAATTTGATATTTGATCTAGATCAAGATCATCTTCATCCATCAATGAGCTGACATTTAAAGCAGTTGTCATTGTTCTCTTGGCATCTGGAGTTACAAGAATAAGACATTTTCCAGTTGGGGTCGTTTCAGCAGATGCCATGTTTCCTTTATGGCCAACGCCAGCTTTTTTCAGACTTTCAAGATACTTTACCCCATCTTGGTCATCAGATACTTTGCAGGTATGAAAGCATTTTGCACCAAAATTTGATGCTGCAACGAGACTATTGGTTGCAGATCCACCACAGTCTGAAACAGTTTCTGCTCCAGATGCAATAAGCCTCTCTATGATTGGAGCATGTTCCTCAGCGCTGGAAAGTGTCATTTGATCTATTTCTAGGCCGAGCTCTTGAATGAAACTATGTTCAACTTTAAAAACAGTATCTACGAGAGCATTGCCAATTGCGCTGATATCATTCTTCATTTTTATAACTCCTTAATTGCTTTTTCAAGCCTTGTTTTTGTTTGGTCAATTATTAACTGGTCATGAGTTGTGGATATAAATCCAGCTTCATACTTTGAGGGCGCAAAGTATATTCCTTGATTTAAGGCGGCATAAAAAAACTTTTTAAATATCACATCATCGCTCTGAACCACTTCATCAAAATTATTCGGTTGATTCTCGCAAAAGAAAAAACCAAACATGCCCCCGATAGAAGAAGTTGAGAAGGGTATGCCTTTAGAATGCATTAGTAGTTTTATATGAGACATAATATCTGAAGAGGCTTTTTCTAATTGATCAAATGGATTAATTTTGATTAAAGCATTTAATAATGCAATACCGGCACTCATTGCTAATGGATTCCCAGATAATGTTCCTGCTTGGTATATAGGTCCTATTGGAGCAAGTTCATCCATTATAGATTTTTTCCCTCCAAAGGCTCCAACGGGAAGACCGCCACCTATTACTTTGCCGAGAGCAGTTAAATCGGGTTGAATTTGATAAATTGATTGCGCTCCTCCAAGGCTTACTCTGAAACCTGACATCACCTCATCAAATATCAAGAGGGAGCCATGAGCATCACATAGCTTACGCAAAGTATTAAGGAATTCAGGATTTCCTGGGATGAATCCCATATTTCCAGCAATGGGCTCTACAATAATTGCAGCGAGATCATCTTCTGTCTCCTTGATAACTTTTAATAATGCTTCAACATCATTATAAGGAGAGCTATATGTTAGTGCTGCCAACTCTTTTGGTATCCCCGGAGAATCAGGTAAGCCAAAAGTAGAAACTCCCGAGCCTGCTTTGACCAATAATGAGTCTACATGTCCATGATAGCAACCAGTAAATTTAATAATTTTATTTTTGCCTGTGAAGCCTCTAGCAAGCCTAATGCAGCTCATTGTAGCTTCGGTTCCTGAATTAACCATTCGCAATTTTTCCATCGCTGGAACCTGACTCTTAATTATTGTTGCGAGGGTGTTTTCTAGCTTTGTAGGCGCACCATAACTTGTTCCAAGCTCAAGCTGAGCCTTGACAGCATCGATGATAAGTGGGTTTGAGTGACCAAGAATCATAGGACCCCATGAGCCAATAAAATCTATGTATTCGTTTTCATCTTCATCTATCAAAATTGGACCTTTGGCAGATTTAAAGAAAATAGGCTTTCCATCAACGTTCTTGAATGCTCTTACAGGAGAATTCACACCGCCTGGCATGAGCGATTGGGCTTGATCAAACAGAGATTCTGAGTTTGTTCTTTTCAAAGGTATTTATATTATTAATTAATAAAGAGAGAAGATTCGTTAAATATTATAACAAATTTCTTACAAAGGACTTCTAGAATTTAAAGACAGCAGCAACTATTCCAATCAGCAAAAGTAATACAGGTATCTCATTAAAAACTCTCAACTTAAAGCCATTCCAACTATGTGATTCTGACTTTAAATCTTTAAGAATTTTCCAGCAAAAAATCTGATAGAGCGCCAAAATAAAAACTACAAAAAGTTTGGCAATTATCCAGTTTTGTGTAAAAAAACCAATCCAATTAGAGCCAATGAAGCCCATCATCAATCCAAAAAATATTGCCAATAATCCCAATGGAGTGATAAACCTAATTAAATTAGTTTGCATAATTTCTAATTGATTTTTAGTTTCTTGACTGTCACTTTCTACGTGATAAACGAATAGTCTCGGTAAGTAAAAGATACCTGCAAACCATGACACCATGAATAAAATATGGAGAACTTTAAAAACTAGGTATAGGCTCATTTAAAATCTATTTTAGACCTACTGTAGCCTTTGTAGAAAAATAATTTAACCTTATTCTTGTTTAAAATATTTTTAATCCTATAAAATAACCATTCTATGAGCTCCAGCACAACATCTATCAGTCTAACTAATAGTGCAGTAAAACGCATTCAAACTCTCTTGCCTGAGCAAATATCAAATTATTTTAGAGTATATGTTACAGGCGGCGGGTGCTCAGGCTTTCAATATGGATTTAAGTTTGATGAAAATCCTGAGGGAGATGACGATATTATAAACTTTGGCGGATTTACTGTATTGCTGGATTCTCTTTCATATCCATATCTTTATGGGTCTACACTAGATTATATAGAAGATCTCTCTGGCTCAAGGTTTTTGGTAACAAATCCGAATGCTAAGACAACATGTGGATGTGGAGAATCATTTACTATTTAGGTTTAGTTAGAGTTCCAAGCAAACCCTTATTTTTATTGACTTTAAGAGTTTTCTTATAAACTCTTTGTCGAGCCATCCACCCAAATGCCATGGCTTCAATTGCCTGAGGGTTAAACCCATATTCACTGGTTGAAATAATGGTTGTCTTAATATGCTTCTCAATTGAGCGAACTAAGAATGTATTTTTTATGCCACCCCCACAAACAATAACTTTATCTGGTTCGGCCTGCAGTGAGCGTAATGATTTTGTTATGACAATAGCAGTGAGCTCGGTGAGAGTTGCTAAAATATCAGCGGATGATTTTTGAAGAAGTTGCGCTGGGATAAACCCAATATTAAATATTTCTTTGCCCGTAGATTTTGGATGCCGCTTTTTAAAAAATGGATGACTTAGCATTTTATTGAGCGAAGGCAAATGCACTTCACCATCCCTTGCATGCTTACCATTTTTATCATAGGGACGATTGAGAAATTTTTGACAATAAATATCCATGAGAGCATTGCCTGGTCCACAATCAGAACCATAAAAATTATCCTTTCCATCTAAGAAAGTGAAGTTTGAAATACCACCAATATTCAATACAAGTAAATTCAAATTTTTTTTTGCAAAAATCTTTTGATGAAATTCTGGAACAAGTGGCGCACCTTCGCCACCTAGCTTGATGTGATCATTCCTGAAGTCACTCACCACATCTATTCCGCATTCATTTGCTATGACTTTAGGGTCCCCAGCTTGAATTGAGAATGGGTATTTACTTTTTGGATTATGAAACAATGTCTGGCCTGACAAACCAATTGCAGCAACATTTTTTTTGCTAACATTATTTTCTGTAAGAAATTTGTTTATTGAATTACTGAAGGCAATGCCAATTTTATTGTTTAATTCTAAGTAGCCTGAAAGACTTAACTCTTGTTGTTGAATTACCCTTGAAATCTCTCTTTTTAAACGTACGGGATATTTGTAGGAGCTAAACTTTAATAAGCTGACTTGATTGGAAACTTTTATAGCACAAATATCAATCCCATCATGGCTGGTTCCACTCATTGTGCCAATATAAATTTTATCTAAGAAAGCTTTCATTCGGATCTTTAGATGATAACTGATCTGATATTTCTATATATTTATTTCTCAGTGCTTTAAAGTCTTTCAACTGAGATTGGTCTAATGGAGCCGCCGACGGAAGATCTACTTTCAACGGATCAGTTCTATTTTCTCCTAACCTAAATTCGTAATGAAGATGAGGAGCTGTAGCTAAACCTGAGTCACCAACATAACCTATGGTCTGACCTTGAGATATTTTCAATCCTTTTGTAATGCTTGAGTGGTACTTATCCATATGAGCATATAAGGTTGTTATATCTCCACCATGACGAATAACTATTGTTTTTCCATATCCACTTTTCCATCCAACCGATTGAATTACACCCTCGCCGGTTGCTCGAATAGGGGTCCCTCTTTTTGCCGCATAATCTACCCCATTGTGAGCTCTGATGGTATTTAAAATCGGATGTCTTCTATTTGGGTTAAAGTGTGAACTGACATACGCAAAATCAAGCGGAGCCCTTAAAAAAGCTTTTTCTAGGCTGCCACCATTTTCATTAAAGTATTCCCATTTCTTTTTCTTCCCCTCAAACCTGAACGCCGTATATCGTTTATCTTGGTTATAAATTTCAGCAAATAAAATACTACCATTCTCAATTTGTTGACCATCTGCGAATGGTGTTTCATATAAAACCCTAAATCTATCCCCAGTCCTAATATCAAAAATAAAATCAATATCCCATCCAAAAATATATGCTAGATCCATAATTACACTTTCTGGGATATCATTTTTTAAACCAGCTAGGTAAAAAGATGATTCTATAACACCTGTTTTAAAGGATTGAATAAGCTCTGGTTTTTTATCAATTCGTTTGATTGTTACCTCTGGAAATAAATCCATTTGATAGGACAAAAGAGGTCCTTTATGAATAATAATTTTTTGCAACTCTTCGTCTAGAGAGAGAAATTCTAGCCTATCATTTGGAAGGATCTTTTTTATTTCATTATTTTTATCTTTTCTGAATATTTGATATGTCTGATTTAACGGTACATTTTGTTTTTCAAATATTACAGAAAGATTTTCTCCCTCTTGTACAAGATGAATTTTTTTTGTTTGGATGCCTTGAATATTTTGAGCTGATAAAGAAATAGTTTCTGAGATTACCTCGGATGGTATTTCTTCTTTCTCCAATCCAGCATCATATATAAATAAGACTCCCAAAAGCCCAAAAAAAATAAAAGGCAATGTTTTTATACTGGGTTTATAGATGCTCACAGTTACTTTATTTACCCAATTAGTTGAAATGATAAGGATCCAATATCCTCTATTTCTGCCTCAACTTGATCGCCTGGGTTCAGCTTGCTTACTCCTGCTGGAGTTCCGGTAAAAATTAGA
>Ga0255775_1000396_pt1 | contig 43355 bp, 39 predicted proteins | sample 011ome_26_FD_179973 | JGI IMG/M metagenome (GOLD analysis project Ga0255775, IMG submission 179973) | Coastal salt marsh microbial communities from the Groves Creek Marsh, Skidaway Island, Georgia - 011511BT metaG (version 2) | ecosystem: Environmental > Aquatic > Marine > Intertidal zone > Salt...
GTTCCAGGCGGAAGATCAATCAAAAGAAAGTCTAATTTTCCCCAATCTGCATCAAATATCATTTGATTTAGAGCTTTTGAAGCCATTGGTCCTCTCCATATTACTGCCTCGTCAGATTTTGTAAAAAATCCTATTGATAGTATTTTAACTCCGTAACTTTCAATTGGTTTCATTTTTGATTTTCCATTAACATTAACTGCCAAAGGTTTTTGATTTGAAATATCAAACATTAAAGGAATGGATGGCCCGTAAATATCTGCATCTAAAATTCCAACACTAAATCCCATTTTAGATAAAGAAACCGCTAAGTTTGATGTTATTGTTGATTTACCTACACCACCTTTTCCAGACGAAACAGCAATTACATTAGAAATGTTTTCAATTTTTCTTTCAGAATTATATATTTTATTTTCAGATGGTTTTTTGATAATAAAATTGATTTTTAATTCTATTTCTTTATTTAATTTTTCTTTTAAAAATTCAAATAATTGTTTTTTTGTTGAATTTTTTGATTGAAGTGTTGGATTAATTACTTCTAAATCAATAATTATCTCATTTCCAAAAACTACTACATTTTTAACTGATCCTTTAGTAATTATATCAGTATCGTCATTTTCAAAAGAAAAGTCACTTAAAACTTCAGAAATTATTTCTTTATTCAGCATGAAATATTTAAAATGATTCTAAATTGCAAATATACTATTCTCCCTTCTAATTATTGTAATTCTTTGCTGGGGTCCCAAAAAAAATTTTTAAAATCTTTTATTTGATCATTTTCTATTACTAATCCCTCATTTTCAAGAAGTTGTTTCATTAAATTGATTCCAAAAAAATGTTTTTTTCCAGTTAATAACCCTACTCTATTAACAACTCTGTGAGCAGGAATATCTTTGTTGGTGTGAGAAGAATTCATCGCCCAGCCAACTACTCTCGCGCTTTTTCGAGAACCCAAATAATTTGCTATAGCTCCATATGTGGTGACCTTTCCATGAGGAATTTTCTTAACAACTCTGTAAACTCTTTGAAAAAAATCAGTGTTCTTACTCATTAAATTTAAAATTTAAATAGGTGATTTTTTTTCCCTCATTTAAATATATTTTTTCATAATGAGTTTGAATTTGTATTGCCTCAACCGGGGCATTTGAATTTTTGTAAATATCGTGATTTGAAACAATAGGATTTATTGACATTTCTTCGAGTTTTCCAAGAGTATATCCATGTAAAAACTCACTGTCTGTTTTTAAATGAATGATGCCAGAATCATTTAAAATATTTTTATAGATAGATAAAAATTTTGTATTTGTTAGTCGGTGCTTTCTTCTTTGAAATTTTATTTGTGGATCAGGGAATGTAAGCCAAATTTCATCAATCTCATTTTTTTCAAAAATAAAATCTAACAATTCAATCTGAGTTCTTAAAAAAAATACATTTTCAAGTTTTTCTTCAGTTGCAGTCTTCGCTCCTCTCCAAAATCGAGCGCCTTTTATATCGATTCCAATATAATTTTTATTGGGATTTAGTTTTGCTAAATTAACAGTATACTCTCCCTTACCACATCCAAGCTCTAAGACTATTGGATTTGAGTTTTTAAAAACTTTCGTCTTCCATTTTCCACGAAAAACGAAATCAAATTTTATAAGATCATCTCTTGAGGGCTGAATAACGTTATTAAAGCTCTCGTTTTCAATAAATCTTTTAAGTTTATTTTTACTTCCCAATTGAGATTAATTTTGGGCTAAAATTAGATATATTATTTAGATTTCTCAATCGAAAATGAAAATTCTGAACCAACTCCAAAATCGCTTTCGACATAAATTTTTTCATTGTGAGCATCAATAATATGCTTTACTATTGCAAGACCTAAGCCTGATCCACCTGTTGATCTACTACCAGAACTATCAATTCTGTAAAATCTTTCAAATAACCTTTCAAAATGCTCCTTTTTGATACCCTTACCATTATCAGTAATTCTTACTATAAGCTTATTATCAATTAAATTTTCAACTGAAATTTCGGTTGTCCCATTCTTCTTCCCATACTTAATTGAGTTTTCTATCAAATTAGTAAGTACTTGATGTATTTTTTCCTGATCAGCAAATACATTGATTTTTTTCTTTTTGGAGTCAATCACTAAACTTATATTTTTTTTTGAAGCTTGAATCTCCAACATTTCAAAAACATTATTGATAATTGAGATAATATTAAAGCTTGATAATTCAACTTTCATATTATTTGATTCTAGTTTTGTAATTAAATCCAAATCTTTAACAATAAAAATTAGTCTTTCTACTGCCTTTTCAGCAATTTTCAAATATTTAATATTGACGTTTTTATCTTTAATAGCACCATCTATTAAAGTTAAAAGATAGCTCTGAGAAGTAAATAGTGGTGTTTTTAATTCATGGGCAAGATTACCAATAAAATTTCTTCTAAAATTTTCTTTTTCTTGCATTGACTTTATCTCGATCTGATTCTCTTTTGAAAAAGTTTTTAATTGTTGAATCAAATCTTCCATGTCAGTTGAAACTAATTTATTTTCTATGGAATCATTTTCGGGAATAATTGATTTATATATGTCTTTAATTCTATTTTCTATTACAAACTTTAAATACAAGTAAATTAAAGTAAATGTTACAATTCCCAGAGCAGAAAAAGTAAATAGTATTATGTCTACAGAGAGTTTAATAGAAAACGATTGTAAAGTAAAAAATATTAAAAGTGTTAATGTTGTACTTAAAATAAATGAAAAAATAAAAGATTTTAATTTAATTTGACTGAACGTAGACATTTTATTTTTGACTAAACTTGTAACCTACTCCTTTAACGGTTTTAAAATACAAATCTCCAACTTTTTCTCTTAATTTTCTAATATGAACATCAATAGTTCTATCTCCTACTATCACATCTAATCCCCAAACCTTACTCATAATTTCATCTCTTGTAAAAACTTTTCCGGGTTCCGATGCTAGTAAGTAAAACAATTCAAACTCTTTTCTTGGTAAAATGATAGAATTACCATTTTTATAAACTGTATACTCTTTTCTGTTAATTTTGATTTCTTCAAGATCTAATTCCTCTTTTAAATCGGTTTGTTTGTTTAATCTTTTAACAATTGAAGCAATTTTTTTCATTAAAATTTTTGGCTTAACTGGTTTGGATATATAATCGTCTGCACCAGCATCAAAAGCAGAAATTTGAGTAAAATCTTCATTTCTTGCACTTAAAAAAATTATTCTTGTATTCATTAAAGTTGGAATTAATTTCAATAATGAACATGTTTGAATTCCATCCATAACGGGCATCATCACATCAAGTAAGATAACATGCGGGATAAAATTCTTTACTTTTTTTAAACATTCCTTTCCGTTGGAAGCTGTTTTTACATCGTATCCCTCTAATGACAAGTTGTATCTTAAAATCTCTACAATATCAGGGTCATCGTCAACTACTAAAATTTTAGATTTTTTTATCATTTATTTTAATTTTTATCAAAAATAAATATTTAAGGTTTTAACTTGCATTAGTTAACAATTGCTTAATATTACTTTCATCTAAACTATGATTTTGAACTGTGAATCACAATCAAATTTTGAAACAAAAGCAATAAAAACTTTTGAATTTCAATATCGCAACAATACTGTTTACAAATCATATTGCGACTTAGTACTCAAGAAAAAGGTTTCAAATATTTATGATATCCCCTTTTTACCAATAAAGTTTTTCAAAAGCCATAAAATTATTTGTAGTGAGAATTATTCTCATATTTTCAAAAGTAGCGGAACACAAGGAATTAGAAGTAAACACTACATAAGTGATATAAACTTATACATAGATACATTTTCAAAAATTTTTGAAAGTAATTATGGAAAAATTAAGGATAGCATTATTTTGGGTTTGTTACCATCATACCTTGAACAAGGTGAATCTTCTTTAGTATTTATGGTAAATCATTTAATCAATGAATCTAATTTTAAAGAAAGTGGATTCTTTTTAAATAATTATGATGAACTCTATAGGGTATTGAACAAACTGAAAGACACAAAAGTTATTTTATTTGGTGTTAGTTATGCTTTATTAGATTTTATTGAAAAATTTAAAATTAAGTCAAAAAACTTGGTAGTAATTGAGACAGGAGGAATGAAAGGTAAAAGAAAAGAAATTACAAGAAATGAACTTCACATGCTTTTAAAAAAGGGTTTTCATACTGAAAATATACATTCTGAATATGGAATGACTGAACTTCTTTCGCAGGCATATTCAAAAGAAAATGGAATTTTTAAATCGAATGTATCATTAAAAGTTTTTGTTAGAGATATTAATAATCCTTTGAGTTTAAAAAAATCAGGAAAAGGTGCTTTAAATTTTATTGATTTATCAAATAAAAATTCCTGTTCTTTTATTGCATCAGAAGATGTTGGTGAAGTGTATTCAAACGGAGATTTTAAAGTCCTTGGAAGAATGGATGAGTCGGAAATTAGAGGTTGTAATTTAATGTTTAATCAATAGTGATTAAATAATAATATTTTTTTCCTCTTTGTGCTAAAATATACTTACCACAAATAAGATTATTAGAATCTAAATTGTAAGATAAATCAATTTTTTGTTTATTAATTGATATTGCATTTTGTTTAATTGACCTTATAATTTCTGATTTGGACGACAAAAAACCAGCTTCATGAAGAAGGTCTTGTATGTGAGAAAATTTATTTAATTTATCCTTGCTTATTGTTACGTTTGGAACACCATCAAAAATATCCAGAAAAGTTTTTTCATCAAGTTGTTCTAAATCTTCTGAAGTTGATTTTCCAAACAAAATGTTCGAAGCTATTTTAGATTTATCCAAATCGTCTTTCGAATGAACTAGGTTTGTCAAAAATTCTGCAATTATGTTTTGCAGTACTCTTTTGTGAGGAGCCTCATTGTGTAATTTAATATATTCAATTATTTCACTTTCAGGATAGAGGGTGAAAATCTTGATATATTTTTTTGCATCTTCATCTGAAATATTTAACCAGTATTGATAAAATTTGTAAGGAGATGTTTTTTCTCTGTCTAGCCAAACGTTTCCATCTTCAGTTTTTCCAAATTTTGTTCCATCAGCTTTTGTTATTAATGGACATGTAATGGCAAACGCTTTTTGTCCAGTTTTTTTTCTGATAAGTTCGACTCCACTAGTTATGTTGCCCCATTGATCACTTCCTCCCATTTGTATCAAACAATTTTTATTAGAAAATAAATGATAAAAATCAAAAGCTTGTATTAGTTGATAAGTGAATTCTGTAAAAGACATTCCAACTTTAGACTCCTTACTTAATCTTTTTTTTACTGACTCTTTAGCAACCATATAATTTACAGTTATATGTTTTCCAACATCTCTTATAAAATCAATCAAATTTACATCTTTGAACCAATCGTTGTTATTGCAAATTATTGCAGCATTCTGCTTTTTGGAATCAAAATTTAAAAACCTAGATAGTTGTTTATAAATTCCATCTATATTTTTTTCAAGTTGTTCTTTACTCAATAAATTTCTTTCATTTGATTTTCCGGAGGGATCACCAATCATTCCGGTCGCACCTCCAATTAAAATTATTGGCTTATGTCCATATTTTTGAAAGTGCATCAATATTAAAATTTGCACCAAACTCCCAATATGTAATGAATCAGCAGTGGGATCAAAACCAATGTATCCTGTACATGATTGTTTTTCTAATTGCTCTTCACATCCAGGAATGAAATCATGTAGCATTCCTCTCCACTTTAATTCATTTAAAAATTTTGACACGGCTTTAGTTTTAGCAAATATATATCTCTTGACTCTAAGAAAAAAGTAAACCAAAAAATAGTACTTTAGCTATATGATATTAGTTACTGGTGGGACAGGATTGGTTGGCTGTCATTTGCTTTACCAACTTATTTTAGAGAATAAAAAAGTAAATGCTTTACATAGAAAAAATAGTAACATTGAAGTTGTAAAAAAAGTGTTTTCATTTTATTCTCAAGATTACAAATCTCTTTTCAATAAAATTAATTGGATTGAAGGTGATATAAACGATCTTTCGAGTTTAAACCATGCTCTAAAAAATATTACTGAAGTCTACCATTGTGCAGCGTTTATTTCTTTTAATAAAAAAGATTTAGAAATGATGAGAAAAATTAATATCGAAGGAACTGCTAATTTAGTTAATTGTTCGATTGAAAGAAAAATTAATAAATTTTGTTATGTAAGCACCATTGCTGCAGTTGGGGAAAGAAACAACTCTCTTATTGATGAAGAATGTGAGTGGAAAGAAAATAAAAACCCATATTCAGAAACTAAACATTTTGCTGAAATGGAGGTTTGGAGGGGAATTGCTGAAGGGTTAAATGCCGTGATCGTAAACCCAGGCGTCATTGTTGGAAGTGGATTTTGGAAACGAGGTAGTGGAGCTTTTATAACTCAGGTAAGTAGAGGAATGAGTTATTACCCTATTGGAAAAACTGGATTTATTTGTGTTAAAGATGTTGTTCAAATTATGATTGACTTAATGAAAAAAAATATCTTTTCTGAAAGATTTATTCTTGTCGCTGAAAATTGGAAACAAAAAGATTTTATTTATTCAATTTGTAAAAATTTTAATCTAGAACCACCAAAAAAACAGGCTTCAAAATCAGTAATGTATTTGGGACTATTTGTAGATCTTGTTAGAAGTAAATTATTAAATAAAAGAAGGAGGCTTAGTAGCGCAATCATTAAATCTGGAAATTCAATTAATGAATATTCAAATCAAAAAATTATAAAAGCTTTAAACTTCAAGTTTTCCAAAGTAGAAGATTCAATTAATGAAACTTGTAAAAACTTTGATCTTAATTAACTGATCTCATTAAAGAATCTTTTATTTTTTTAGTGTGATTTTGCAAATCTAAATCAATTGAATCTCTAATTTTTATTAGTTTTTTTTGAAGTTCATTATAAATTTTTAAGTACTGTTTTGGATTTTTTGAATAGTAATCATTACTTTTTACAAATTGCATACTGTCTATATCATGAATTCTATACAAAAAAGTGTCTTTAATGTTATAATAGTTTAAGTCAGAATTATTTCTGTATGCTCTACTAGAATTAATAATATTTATATCAAATAAAAAATCAACCATTTGTTTTTCAGACATTAAATTATCTGGCTTACTTTCCGAACAAGAAAAAAATATCAAAAAAATTAAAATAAAGATTCTCATCTGTTAAAAGTTAATTTTTTTCCAAAAAGCTGAGGATTAAATTCTCCATTATCATAAACTAATCTCCCATTAACAAAAGTTTGCAATACTTTTGATTTAAATGTTTGTCCTTCAAAAGGCGACCAATTGCACTTATATAAAATATTTTCTTTGTTAACTTCCCAAGATCTGTTCAAATCAACTATAACTAAATCTGCATAATACCCCTCTTTAATGAATCCTCTATCTTTTATTTCAAAAAGAATAGCAGGATTATGGCACATCTTTCTAACTATTTTTTCTAGTGATATTTTATTGTTATTGTAGTGCTCTAACATTGAAACTAAGGAATGTTGAACTAATGGCCCACCAGATGGACATTCTAAATAGTTTTTTGATTTTTCCTCAATAGTGTGAGGAGCATGATCTGTAGCAATAACATCAATTTTGTCAGATAATAGTGCTTCCCATAAACCCTCCCTATCTTTGGAGGTTTTAATTGAGGGATTCCACTTAATAAGAGATTTTTTCTCTTTGTAATCTTCTTGAGAAAACCACAAATGATGAACACATACCTCTGATGTAATTCTTTTATCTTTTAAAGGAATATTATTTTGAAAAAGTAAAGATTCGCTTTTGGTAGACAAATGAAAAACATGTAACCTCGCATTAGTTTCCTTTGCAAGGTTAATTATTTTTTTAGTAGACTTTAAACAAGCTTCTTCAGATCTAATTTTTGAATGAAACTCAAAAGGGATTTCAGAACCAAATTTAGATTTGTATGTTTCTAGATTAGCATTAATGATTTCTTCATCCTCACTATGAACAACTATAATTAAATCAGTAGTTAAGAAAATTTCTTTTAATACTTCAATATTATCCACAAGCATATTTCCAGTTGATGAACCTAAAAAAATCTTTAAGGCTGCTACGTCATTTTTATTCACTTTTTTTATTTCTTCCAAGTTTGAATTGGTGGCTCCAAACATAAATGAATAGTTTGCATAAGAATTGTTTTCTGCAATTTTAAACTTATTAGTCAATTCGTCTATTGTTGTGGTTTGAGGAAGAGTATTCGGCATTTCAATAAAGGAAGTTATACCTCCAGCTATAGCCGCTTTAGATTCAGAATTAATTGTTGCTTTATGAGTTAAACCAGGTTCTCTAAAATGAACTTGGTCATCTATTAAACCAGGTACCAGAATTTTATTAGTTGCATCAATAATTAAATCTATGTCAGAATCTTCAATATTAGGTTTGATCTTAGAAATTCTGTTATTTTCAATAAGCAAATCAGAAATATATTTTCTTTCTTCGTTGATTATTGTAGCATTTTGGATTAAAATTCTATTTTTCATTGTTTTAATCTTTTAATAAGCTTCTCATTTTCATTGATATTAATCCAAAAACAGCTTCAAAAATAATACTTCCATTCATTTTAGAATCTCCATAAACTCTATCTTTAAAAATTATTGGTATTTCTGTTAATCTAAATTTTTTTATGTAGGACTTGAATTTTAGTTCAATTTGAAAAGCATAACCATTAAAAACTAATGATTCTAGATTTATACTTTCCAAAACTTTGCTTCTATATCCAACAAATCCAGAAGTTGCATCTTTAATTGGCATACCAGTTATAAGTCGTGAATAAATTGACGCAAAATAAGATAAAATAATTCTGCTTAGTGGCCAATTGACAACATTAATACCTTCAACATACCTTGACCCAACAACTAAATCAAAATCATTTAATTTTTCATGAATTCTAACTAAATCTTTAGGATTGTGAGAAAAATCTGCATCCATTTCAAAGATTAAATTATAGTTATTTTTCAAAGCCCACATAAATCCTTCTTTGTATGCTTTACCCAATCCTTCTTTTTTGGGTCTATCTATTACATTAATTCTTTTTTTATGCTTTATTGACAAATCATGTACAAGTTTTGATGTTCCATCTGGTGAATTATCATCTACTACCAAAACATCAAAATCTATTGGTAAAGAAATTATAGAATTGATAATTCTTGCAATATTATCAGCCTCATTGTATGTCGGTATAACGACTATTGAATTGTGCATATTAAAACACAAAAGTAAAGATTTAAGTAATAATCGTTTCAACCCTCAAAATATTAGTAATTTTGAAAAATGAACGAATTAAATTATATGATTAATCCAATTGAAAACTGGATTAAAATTGTATTTATTTTATGTTCAATACTAATTTTAATTTCAAGACTTAATCTTAGAAATAGGTTTAAATATTTTATCACTTTTTGGAATATTCATAGATATTTTTACTTTGTCTCTGGCGAAAGGTTAAATCCTATTAATAATAGTACTTTCTTTATTTTAAGAATTTTACTTTCATCTTTATTAGTTTCATATGTCTTTGATAAAACTAATTCTTTTTACGAAAATAACTTTGAAAATTTTTTGTATTGGAACATAATATTTTTTGTATTAATTACATCAAAATTTGCTGTAGAAAAACTGTTCTCTTTTATTTTCAATTACAAAACTGAATTCATCAGAATTAATAAATACAGAATTGGAATAAAAAACTTGTTTTCAATCCATTTATATTTCTTTTTATTTATATTGATTTTTGGAGGTGTTAATAAAGATATTGCATTTAATTTATCATTGTTTTTAGTTTTTACATATCACATTTTTTTCTACAAATTTATTTCCTCAAAAGACATAATAAGAACACCTAAAAGCCTTGTTTATTTTATTTTATATCTTTGCACGTTCGAAATAATCCCTATAATGGGAATTATTACTTTAATAAAATAAAAGCTTTATGAAAGTTAAGTCTATTTTAGTTTCACAGCCTGCTCCAACAACAGAAAACTCACCTTACATTACCTTAAAGAAAAAAAGAAAAGTAAAAATTGACTTTATTCCATTTATACATGTTGAAGGAATGAGTGCTAGAGAGGTTAGAAGACAAAAAATTGATTTATCTAAATTTTCTGCAATAATTTTAACAAGTAGAAATGCTGTTGATCATTTTTTTAGAGTAGCCGAGGAAATGAGATTTCCTATTCCTAATGCTTTAAAATACTTCTGTCAATCAGAAGCAGTTGCCTTTTATTTACAAAAATATGTTGTTTACAGAAAAAGAAAGATTTATGTTGGAGGAAGAACTTTTAACGATTTAACAGAACAAATATCTAAGTACAATGAGGAAAGTTTCTTAATTCCATGTGCTAATGTTTTATCTCCTGCAATTCCTAAAAAATTAGATGACCTTGGAGTTAAATGGACTCAAGGAACGTTTTACAAAACTGAAATCAGTGACTTATCCCATCTAAAAGATGTTTATTATGATATTTTAGTTTTCTTTAGTCCCTCAGGTATAGAGTCCTTGATGCACAATTTTCCTGATTTCAAACAAAATAATACCAGAATTGCTGTTTTTGGTAAAACTACGGTAAATGCAGCCGAGAAAGCTGGTCTTAGAATTGATATTTCTGCCCCTTCTCCAAAAGTACCATCAATGTCTAAAGCCTTGGATCTTTATATTGAAAAAGTCAATAAGAAATAATTAAGTTTTTATTTTACTTTCAAAATTTTTAATGAAAGCATCAAAATCTTTTTGTGATTTGATCTTCTTATAAGTTTCATCTCTAAAAAGAGATAAATATATTTCAATTTGTTTTGGATTCAAATAACCTTTCACAGGTGTGATGTAATTCATAGATGAATCAAAAAATAGTGTTGTAGGATATGCATTGACTCCCAAGTAACGAGTTAATTGGTGAGACGAATTTCGTCTCTGAGCCCTTGAACTGTCATAATTTGGATTGGTAAATACTTTTCCTAAGAAATTTACTGTTTCATTACCCTCAGCATTAAATTTTACAGCATAAAAATTATTATTTATTATATCTATAATTTCCTTGTTACTAAAAGTATTTTTATCCATGAGTTTACATGGACCACACCAATTTGTATATACATCAATTAAAACGTTTTTGGGTTTAGTTTTTTGCGCTTCCTCTACTTCCTCAAGAGTAATCCAATTAATCTCTTGGGTATATCCTTGAGCCAGAAAGAGAAACAAAATAAAATAAATAGCTTTTCTACTATTCAGCATCATGAACCAGTCTTTTTAATGGTTTAATTATTAATATAACTAAAACACCAAAAATTGTGCAGAAAATCGTTATTCCTGAAAATGTCCAAAAATCACCAACTTCAGCTGCATTTTCCCCAATCGATCCGGCAACTTTATTTCCAAGACCAGTAGCAGCAAAATAAGCACCCATCATAAAAGCTCCCCATCTTGCAGGGGCTAACTTAGTAATAAATGATAAGGCTACCGGTGAGGCACATAATTCTCCAATTGTGTGAAATAAATAAGCTAACAATAGCCAATACATTGCGGATTTTTGAGTAATGTTTCCACTTGCATCATAAGAAACTTCATTAGCGGCTATGGCCATAAAACCAAAACCAAGACCCATAATTACTACACCCACTGCCATTTTGAAAAGTGAAGAGTGTTCATAGCCTTTACTCTTCCACCATATCCAAAAAGATCCTATAATAGTTGCAAAAATTAATATGTAGATAGCATTAGCTGACTGAAACCAGCTGGCTGGAACCATAAAAGAACCTAAAGCCAAATCAGTTTTTTGAGAGGCATAAAGGTTCATTAGACCACCTGCTTGTTCAAATGCACCCCAAAACACTATTACAATTAAAAAAGCAAGATAAGTAACTAAAATTCTATCCTTTTCAATTTTATTACCATCATTATAAACAACTATTGCAAATCCAATAGCAAATGCAATAGCAATAAATAAAAGACCATAATTCCAATCACCATTAATTCCAATATAAATTCCAATTAAAGCAGTGATTGAAAAACCAATTAAAGAATTTGCTTTTTTAAATATTTGTAAAAACAAATTTTCAGATTTATCTTCTTTTTTTGGTTCTAACTTAATTAAGTTTCCAACATGAGTTAAATATTTTTGACCTTTCCAATATCCAATCTGACCAATTGCCATTCCAATACCAGCTAAACCAAATCCATAATGCCAATTGTATACTTCTCCAATATATCCAACTAAAAGTGCTGAGACTGCTGCACCAATATTAATTCCCATGTAAAATATGTAGAACCCCATGTCACGTTTGTTGTGATCGTCTTTTCCATAAAGACCTCCAACCATAGTAGAAATATTCCCTTTTAAACATCCAACTCCAAGAACAATAAAAGCTAATCCTGTGTAAAAGGCCCACAATGCTTCAACAGCTAATATTCCGTGACCAAAACACAGTAGTAAACCTCCCAGCATTACAGACTTTCTTTGACCTAAATATCTGTCTGCTAAAATTCCACCCGGAATTGTAGCCAAATAAACAAACATGGTATACCAACCATACAGAGCAAGAGCAGAACTATCTGACCATCCCATACCAGGATTATCGCCAGAAGTTTCGGAAACCAAATACAATACAAGAATTGCACGCATTCCATAATAACTAAATCTTTCCCAGAGTTCAGTAAAAAATAAGACAAAAAGACCTATTGGATGTCCTAAAAATGTTTTGTTACTTGATTGTATACTAGCTTCCATAATTATTTAATATTTGATTAGTTTTTTTCCATGGTAAAATCTGGCATTTAATTCTAAATGTATTTTATCAAAATTTTCGTATGTAATTCCACCAGCGCAAATTACCTCAAAATTTTCTGGAGCTAAATCTACCATTTTTTTTAGAGTTTTTAAACCATCTGACGCAAATTGAGCTCCACCAGAGGTTAATATTCCGTTAATGTTTTTGTTTAAAATTAGATTTTTAAATGAACTAAATACTGAATTAGAATAATCAATGGCTTTATGAACAATAACTTTTAATGGTTTTGCATAATCAGCTAAATAATTAATTTGATGATAATCCAAATCGTTCGATTCATTCAAACATCCAATAACTATTCCATCTACATTTAAAGATTTACACAGTTTAATTGTATTTATCATTTCATTAAGATGATTTTCATTGTAAATAAAACCATTGCCATGAGGTCTTACCATTACTCTAATTGGGATTTTTAAATCTGAATGTACACGTAACAAAAGGTCATTGGATGGAGTTACACCATCAAGATCAAGTCTAGAACATAATTCAATTCTATCTGCACCATTAGATTCTACTGAAGCTGCATCTTCGTATGAGTCAACACAAACTTCTTTTATAATTTGCATTTAGGAAAGATATCTAAAAATGATGTCTTTTAAAAGTTTCTATAGCGCTGTAATCAGACATTCCAATATCTCTGAATTTTTTGGCAATTGCTCTATTCCTGTCTTCAGCTCTTACCCAAAACTCTCTATTATCATCGCCCTGAAACATAACATTATCCTTCTGAGTTTGATGAAAGAAAATTGCTTTTCGTTTTCTCAAGACTTGATTTGGACTCATTGGAACAGCCATGTCAATTTCGTGTATTGGCCATTCATGCCAAGCGCCACGATATAACCAAACCCAACATTTTTTCATAAACGACTTTACTTTCAACTTTTGCAAAGAATCCAATAAAATATCTAAACAAACTTTATGAGTTCCATGCGGATCAGCTAAATCACCAGCAGCATATATTTGATGAGGTTTTATTTTTGTTATAATCTCAGAAATTATATTAACATCTTTTTCAGATGCTGGATTTTTTTTAACTGTTCCTGTCTCATAAAATGGAAGTTTAAGAAAATGCACTTGATTATCAGGAATTCCAATAAACCTAGTAGCTGCCAAAGATTCTTTTTCTCTTATTGTTCCTGCAATTTCTCTAACTCTTAAATGATTTATAATATCTGTATTGTTCTTAAGTAATTCAATTAATTCATCATTTTCACATTTACAGTCTGGAAAAGTAGAATTTATAACTTCTAAAAATTTTAAGACATCAGAATTACTGACAGCGATATTTCCGGAAGTTTGATAAGCAACATGAACTTCATGTCCCTGTGATACAAGCCTGTCAAAAGTTCCCCCCATAGAAATTACATCATCATCTGGGTGAGGACTAAAAATCAATACCCTTTTTTTAATTGGCATAGACCTTTCTGGTCTTACTTTATCATCCGAGTCTGGTTTTCCTCCGGGCCACCCAGTAATAGCTCTGTGAAGTCTTTTGTAAAAATCTAAATTTATATCATAGTAAGATTTATGTAATAACAGTTCAGATAAATTGTTTTCGTTGTAATCAGATTCTGTTAAATTTAATATTGATTTTCCAGTTTTTTCACATAGCCAAGCTACCGCTTTAGCTTTTAACTCATCATTCCATTTACAAGATCCGGTTCTCCAAGGTGATTTAATTCTTGTAAGATTTTCAGATGCTGATTGATCTAAAACAAATGTTGCATTTTTATGGTTTTGGAGAAAGCTTGCAGGAAGATTTGAATCTATACTTCCCTCAATCGCTTTTTGAACAACTAAAGACTTATTATTTCCCCAAGCCATTAATACTATTCTTTTTGATTTTCTAATTGTCCTAATACCCATCGTAATTGCTGTTGTTGGGACATTATCAATTCCAAAAAAAGATTTTCTAGCATCATTTCTAGTTAAATAATCAAGATGCACAAGCCTTGTCAAAGAACCATAGTTAGATCCTGGTTCATTAAACCCAATATGTCCAGTTCTTCCAATTCCAAGTAACTGAAAATCTAAACCTCCTTCATTTAATATTCTTTTTTCATATTCGTCACAATAAGCATTTATATCTTCTTTTTTTACAGTTCCGTCTGGAATATGAATATTTTCTTTTTTAATATCAATATGATCAAACAGATGAATATTCATAAAATAATGATAGCTATTAATATCTTCTTTAGACATTGGGTAGTATTCATCTAAATTAAATGTTACTACATTTTTAAAGCTGAGGCCTTCCTCTTTATGCATTCTTACCAACTCTTGGTAAACAGAAATTGGCGATGAGCCAGTAGCCAATCCTAACACACAATTTTTGTTTTTTTCTTGCTTATTTCTAATTAAACTAGATATTTCTTGAGCAATAACAAGAGAAGCATTTCTTGAGTCATCAAAAATTACACTATGAATTTTTTCAAATCTAGTTTTCTCTAAAGCTCCCGGAGACTTATAACTAATATTCATTTAATTTAACTTATTAAGTTTATTCCAATTATATTTTAATCCCAATGAAAAAACAATTCCAATAATTAAAAATGATATTCCATTATTTAATTCTCCATAAATAAAATAGCCTGTAGAAAATAATAAAGAATAAATTGCAAGACATCCGCATAACATACATAATATTCCTAAAGGAACTGACCAAGTTTTATCATCATTTCCAGAGTCAAAACTTATGTTTTGCAGTTTAGCTTCTTTTCTGATTTTTTCCCAACCTGGACCTCCCGGATTAGTTTTTTGACAGAATTTTATCAATGAATCAGTTTTATCAGGTTCAGTTAAATAAGTTATCATTAACCAAATTAGTGTTGTAAATATTACTACGGAGGGAAACTTGTAGTAACTTTTAAACAAACCTGAATCAGAAAATAAAAATTCTCCGAGATACGTAAAATTTAGGATAATTGAAATAAATCCAGAAACAAACATTGCTGAAATTTCACTCCAAGCGTTTATTCTCCACCAAAACCATCTTAAAATAAAAATCAGTCCCGTACCGGCTCCAAACATTAAAATGACTTCAAAAAGCTGTAGGGAGTTTGTGAGTAGTAACGCAAAAACAGAACTTAATACAAATAAAATTACTGTTGAAATCCTCCCAACATTTACAAGTTCTCTTTCCGATGCATTTTTATTTATTTGTTGTTTGTAAAAATCGTTAACTATATAAGATGACCCCCAATTCAAGTGTGTAGAAATAGTAGACATGAAAGCAGCTCCCAAAGAAGCCACAACAATTCCAAGAAGTCCAGAAGGTAATTTAGTTAACATTGCAGGATATGCTAAATCTTGTCCCAATTTATCCTGTGAAATATTTGGAAAAGCATCTTGTATAGAAGCGATATCAGGGAAAACAACCAGCGAGGCTAAAGCCACAATTATCCATGGCCATGGTCTTAATGCATAATGCATGACATTAAAGAAAAAAGTAGCTCCAATTGCATGATTTTCATTTTTTGCTGCTAACATTCTTTGAGCAATATATCCTCCTCCACCCGGCTCAGCACCAGGATACCACGAGCTCCACCACTGAACCGCTAATGGAACCAATAATAAAGGAATATACAAATCAGGATCATCGAAACTTGGCAATATGGACAGTTTTTCTGAAATACTCTCATTTGAAATTAATTTTTCAATTCCACCTACTTCGGGCAAGTTAACTAAATAATATGCTGCCCCTATTGAACCTACCATAGCAGCGAAAAAAAGAATAAAATCTGTGTAAACAACTCCTCTGAACCCACCAACGGTACTAAAAACAACTGTAATAGTTCCTGCATACATTATTGTCTCCAAAGGATCTAAGCCCAACATTATTTCTCCGATTTTTATTGCAGCAAGTGTCACTCCAGCCATTGCCATAACATTAAAAATCACTCCTAAATAAACAGCTCTAAAACCTCTCAAAAACTTGCCTCCCCAACCACTATACCTTAATTCATAAAACTCCATATCTGTTGAAACCTCGGATCTTCTCCACAATTTTGCATAGACAAAAACCGTTAATAAGCCAGTCAAAAGAAAGGCCCACCAAACCCAATTCCCTGAAACACCATTATTCCTTACTATATCTGTTACTAAGTTTGGTGTGTCAGTTGAAAAAGTTGTGGCAACCATTGAAATTCCCAAAAGCCACCAGGGCATGCTTCTTCCAGAAAGAAAATACTCTGATGAACTGGTCGAAGATTTTTTTGAAACATAAAATCCAATTAATAAAGTTGTTGAAAAAAATGCTACAATTATTGAAATATCTAATATTGAAAGTTCAATCATAATTATTAGTTGTTTAATAAATTTAGTTATTTAAATTTTAGGAATTTTCATAAATAGATAAAATTGAAATATTTATAGATCAAGTATTCCAGGGGACTCATTAGATTTTACAATCTCATTGACTCCCATTTTTTTTAGATCACTTATAATTTTTTCTTGAAACTTATTTTCGGCTAAAATTAATATTGAACCTCCTCCTCCTGAACCAATTATTTTATAACCGTATGCTCCATTTTTTTTGGCTAAATCGATCATTCTATCAATTTTAGGAACAGTTATACGAAGTCTATTTTTTAAAACATTATGATGTTTAATCATTAATTTTCCCAGCTTAATTAAATCAGGTTTATCTTTTTCGAGCTCAGACAGAGCATCTAATGTAATTGAGTGATTTTTAATTGCCGCTTTAAAATATTTAAAAGATTTTTCATCAATTATTTCTCTAAAATCATTTACTTGACTCTCTTTTATTTCACATAATTTAAGAGTTGGATAGTGATTACAAATATTTTTTATAGCATCAAGTGTCTTGATCTTTAGTTTAAAAAGTATTTCATCCGTATGTTTTTTAACTCCAGAATTTGCTATTATAAAATTTTTAAATGGTGATTTTATTTTTTTAAAATTATTGTTAACTCCAGTTTCTAAAAAAATTGTATTACCATTTGATATTGAATATTGATCCATTTTTCCTCCGGAGCCTCCTTGCTGTAAAACTTCACTTTCATATGCTAATTCAGAAATGTATTTAGTACTGACTTTTTCAGGAACATAAATTTTTAAAAAAAAATTAATTAAGGCAACAATTAAAGCTGATGAACTAGATATACCAGCATTAATGAAAATTTCACTTTTTATTTTAATATCATATCCTTTACTAATAATAACTCCATGACTTTTCAAGGTCTTCAAAACGAACAAAATATGATCTCCTTTTTCAATTTGTGACAAATCACTATTAATATTTATAGATCTAATTCTATTCAAATCAATTAAATCAAAATTTAAAAGATCAGTTTGGTTAGGTTTTCCAGATACTGTCAAGTATTTATCTATGGCACAAGCAATCACAGGTAGTCCCAAATAATCTTGATGATCACCAAACAAACAAATTCTTGCAGGAGCTTTAGATATCATCTAATCTTTTTCTAAATTGGGAATTATAAATTCGTTCAAAGAAGGTGTACTGTGAGCTTCTTTTAATTTCGCTTCCATTTGATCAACTACTTTTGGGTTTAAATTAGCAACGTCATTCAATTCTTTTTCATCCATTTCTAAATCATACAATTCAAGTTTTGAATTTGTTTTAAACAAATTTCTTTTTATTCCTTTCCATTTTCCCATTCGAATTGCCTGAAGTCCTTTACTAGCTGGATACTCCCAATATAAATAATCGTGTTTTATTTGTTTAAGTCCTAATAGTTCTGGCAAAAAACTAATTCCATCTGTTTCTTCACAATTTTTATCTCCTGCAATCTCACAAGCTGTTGCAAAAAAATCGTAGAATGCAGAAATATGATCTGAACTTGAATTGGGTTTTATTTTTTTTGGCCAAGAAGCAATCATAGGAACTCTTATTCCACCCTCTTGAACACTTCCTTTCATTGTAAATCTTGAATTAACAAATTTTCCAGTACTATTAAAAAAATTATAATCAACATGATCTACCCATGTTGGTCCATTATCACTAGTAAAAATTATAAGAGTGTTTTCATACTGATTTATTTCCTTCAGTTTTTCTACAAGTTCACCAACTTGCTCATCTAAATAAGAGATCATAGCAGCATAAGTGGCTTTAGGTGTCCTATTTGGGTAATAAGACTTTCCTGTGTAAGGTTTTTCCTGACCAAACTTTTCTCTGTAATAATTGACCCATTTTTCAGGAGCTTGCAAAGGTAAGTGAGGTATTGGTGAAGCATAATATAAAAAGAATGGTGAATTTTTATTTTTTGTTATAAAACTTAGAGCCTCATTATGCATTAGAGTTGGAGCGTAGTCTTGTTGATTATATTTCTTATAAGAAATATCACTTAAAGGATCCAGATCTCCCAGCCCCTCCTGTTTTGTAACAATGAAATTATCTAATACATGTCTTTTTTCATTTTTCCAAAGGTGAGTTGGATAATATGTATGAGCTTGTCTTTGGCAATTGTAACCATAAAAAAAATCAAATCCTTTTTTATTTGGAATACTGTTAGTGTTTGGGGCACCCAAGCCCCACTTTCCAACCATTCCCGTTTTGTATCCATTTTTTTTAAGAACTTGTGCTACAGTTATTATGGAATCTAAAAGAGGTCTTTGACCCTCTAAATTTGGATCATCGAACATTGCTTTAAAACTCCAAACATTTCCTCTTTCTGCCCATTCACCATTTGCCCTTATGTGAGTATTTCCAGAATGTTTTCCTGTCATAAGAACACTTCTGGCTGGAGCACATACAGGTGCACCCGTATAATGATTAGTAAATGTCATTCCGTTTTTAGCTAAATTATCAATGTTGGGTGTTTCGATAAACTTTTGTCCATATTTTCCCAACTCACCATAACCTAGATCATCAGCCAAAATGTAAATAATGTTTGGCTTATTATATTGTTTCGTGTTGTTATTACACGATATTAAAAAGAAAAATAAAGGAACAAAAAAATATGCTTTGCTTTTCATAATATTATTGTTGACTGTTTAACTAAATTAAAAAAATTGAAAGAACTTGATTAATACATTAACTATCTTTGAAGCATGAATAGAAAGAATGTCAAAAATAAAGTTGAAGGATTTTCTAAAAAAACCAAAGAAGAAAAAATAAAATGGTTGAAAGAAAATTATTTCAATAATAATTCAAATGAAATCCTAAATAAATACTGGAATTCTGATAGTTCTTTACAAAAAATTCATGATGAATTTACTGAAAATACCATTTCAAACTTTTATCTTCCTATTGGAGTAGCACCAAACTTTTTAATTGACAATAATGACTATACTATTCCAATGGTTATTGAAGAAAGTTCAGTTGTTGCTGCTGCTTGTAAAGCTGCTAAGTTTTGGAGAAATAAAGGAGGATTCAAGACTTCAATAATAAGTTTAAAAAAAACTGGTCAAGTTCATTTTACATTTAAAGGGGACAAATCTAAACTTGAAAAATTTTTTAAAGAAAACCAATCAAAATTTTTCGAAGATTGTAAAGAAATTTCTTCTAACATGAAGAAAAGAGGTGGTGGTATTTTAGATATTGAACTATTAGACAAAACACACGATATTGATAACTACTTTCAAATAAATGCTGTATTTGACACTGTTGATTCAATGGGTGCAAATTTCATAAACTCGTGTCTTGAGCAATTTGCTTCAACTTTGAAAAATGAAATGAAAAATTGTTTAGACATTACTAGTTCTGATTACTCTCTCGATATCATTATGAGTATTTTATCAAATTACGTACCTGAGTGTTTAGTAAAAGCTGAAGTTAGTTGCGATTTAAGTGAAATTGATCAAACTGGTGGTCTTAGCGGAAAAGAGTATACAGATAAATTTATACAAGCCATCAACATTGCAAAAACACAAACCAATAGAGCAGTAACACACAATAAAGGAATAATGAACGGAGTTGATGCTGTAGTTATTGCAACTGGAAACGATTTTAGAGCGATAGAAGCTGGTGTTCATGCTTATGCAGCCAAAACTGGAATGTATAAAAGCCTAACAGATGCTTGTGTTGAAAACAATACTTTCAAGTTTTGGATTGAAATTCCACTGGCGTTGGGAACTGTTGGAGGAATTACTAATCTTCATCCCCTAGTTAAATGGTCTTTAGAATTATTAAATAATCCTGACGCAAAAGAATTAATGAAAATTGTTGCAGTCGCAGGATTAGCTCAAAACTTTGGAGCATTAGATTCTCTTATTACTACTGGAATTCAAAAGGGGCATATGAAAATGCATCTGATAAATATTTTAAATTCCTTAAATGCTTCAGAGAATGAAAAAAATAAACTAATTAATTTTTTTAAAAAAAATACAGTTTCATTCAGCGCTGTAAAAAAAGAACTTGAAAAGCTTAGATAAATGGATTTTAAAGTATCTAGCCATGGAAAATTATTAATAACAGCAGAATATTATGTACTTAAGGGTGCTAAATCATTTGCAATCCCAACAAAATTTAAACAAGATTTAGAATTTAAATACAACGCATCAAACAAATTAAAATGGATAAGTTTAGATAGTCATAATCAAGTTTGGATTGAAGCTCTTTTTGATTTAAATAATATTTCAATAATTAGCGATAAAAACAAGCACAGTCTTAACTTACAGAAAATCTTAAGATCAGCTAGAAATATAAATTCAGAATTCTTACAAAAAAATCAAGGTGGAGAAGTTACAACTTCATTAAATTTTGAAACTAATTGGGGTTTGGGAACCTCATCTACACTTATCAATAATATTGCCTTATGGGCCAAAATTGATCCCTATGAGCTTTTGTGGAATAACTTTAAGGCTAGCGGTTATGACATTGCCTGTGCAAATTCTGAAAAACCTTTGATTTATAAATTAATCAATAATAAGCCTAATGTAAAGCAGGTAAAATTCAATCCAAATTTTAAAGACCACTTATTTTTCGTTTATCTTAATAAAAAACAAGATAGTAATGTTGAAGTTGATACTTTTTCCAATCTTAAAATTGATGAAAGTTTAGTTAGAAAAATTTCCGAATTAACAACAAGATTTATCAACGCCAAAAACTTAGAAGATTTTCAAAAATGTATTTCGGAACATGAATTAATTATTTCTAAAACGATAGGGAAAGAGTTAATTCAAAGAAAGTATTTTAATGATTACAATGGAAAAATAAAAAGTTTAGGTGCTTGGGGGGGAGATTTTATTTTAGCTGCAGGACCTCTAAATTCAAAGGACTACTTTTCTAAGAAAGGTTTCTCAACCATTTTCAATTATAAAGAAATTTTCTAACCAAAATAAAGTTTGGCACGGTTAATGCAATTTTAATAGTACATAATATTTTTGGTTAGTTGTTGTTAAAATGCTCAGTTCCTAAATCTGGGCATTTTTCTTTTTTTTAAAACACATTCTAATTTTCTACTTAAAATGTTTGTCTTATATTTTTATTGATTAATGATAAAAAAAAATAAGTTAATCCATTTTAATTATCACAAATATTATTTATTGTTAACTTGTTAATTATAAAAAATAATCCATATTTATTTGATGTGTTTTATTACTTATTTACAACAACAACTAGTAAACATATTTAATTATAAAGGGTTTTAATTTTTTAAAATGTATTATAATTAAATGTATTTATAGGTTAATTATATAAATACAACAACAACAAAATATTATGAGTAAAAATTTAGCTGAAGAATATTGGAAAAAAAATCTTAAATATTTATTAATTCTATTATCTGTATGGTTTACAGTATCATTTGGTTTTGGAATTTTATTAATTGATGAATTAAACCAAATAAAAATTGCAGGATTTAAACTTGGTTTTTGGTTTGCACAACAAGGATCGATCTATGTATTTGTTACTTTGATTTTTATATACATCTATTTAATGAACAGATTAGATAAAAAATATCATTCTAAAAAATAATTATGGAATTACAAGTTTGGATTTGGTTAATGATAGGATTAACCTTTTCACTTTACATAGGTATTGCAATATGGTCTAAAGCTGGCTCTACTAATGAATTTTATGTTGCTGGAACAGGTGTGTCACCTATTGCAAATGGAATGGCAACAGCTGCTGATTGGATGTCGGCTGCATCCTTTATTTCGATGGCTGGACTAATATCTTTTATGGGCTATGATGGATCAGTTTACTTAATGGGTTGGACTGGTGGATATGTTTTACTCGCACTTTTACTAGCTCCTTATCTTAGAAAGTTTGGAAAATTTACAGTACCTGATTTTATTGGAGATAGATACTACTCTGACACCGCTAGACTTGTGGCTGTTTTTTGTGCTCTGATAATATCTTTTACTTACGTAGCTGGTCAAATGAGAGGAGTAGGTTTAGTATTTTCAAGGTACTTAGAAGTAGATATAAATACAGGGGTTGTTATTGGAATGGCCATAGTCTTATTTTATGCTGTACTTGGGGGTATGAAAGGAATTACATACACTCAAGTTGCACAATACTGTGTTTTAATCTTTGCATTTATGGTTCCTGCTATTTTTATTTCAATTCAGATGACTGGAAATCCAATTCCGCAAATAGGTTTTGGATCAGAAGGTGCTGATGGAGTTTATCTTTTAGAAAAACTAGATGGATTGAGCAGAGAACTGGGTTTTCATGAATATACAACAGGGTCCAAATCTAAACTTGATGTATTTTTTATTACTGCAGCTTTAATGATTGGAACTGCAGGTCTTCCACACGTAATAGTAAGATTTTTCACTGTTAAAAAGGTTAGTGATGCAAGAAAATCTGCAGGTTGGGCATTATTATTTATAGCAATTTTGTACACAACAGCCCCAGCAATTGCAGTATTTGCAAGAACAAATTTAATTGAAACGGTTAGTGAAAAAAAATACGATGAAATGCCCGTATGGTTTGACAACTGGGAAAAAACAGGACTCTTAAAATTTGATGATAAAAATAATGATGGAGTTATTCAATATGTTGCTGATCCTCAAATCAATGAACTTACAATAGACAGGGATATCATGGTTATGGCCAACCCTGAAATAGCTGAGCTTCCTAATTGGGTTATAGCCCTGCTTGCAGCTGGAGCTTTGGCTGCAGCTTTATCAACAGCAGCAGGATTGCTTCTTGTTATTTCATCTTCAGTTTCACATGATTTAATTAAAAAAATTATAAAACCTGATGTTAGTGAAAAAGGAGAGTTAATAGCAGCTAGAATTTCTGCATTTTTTGCTGTTATAATGGCTGGATATTTTGGTATTAATCCGCCTGGGTTTGTCGCTGCAGTAGTTGCTTTAGCTTTTGGATTAGCAGCAGCCTCTTTTTTCCCTGCAATTGTTATGGGAATATTTTATAAAAGAATGAATAAAGAAGGTGCCATTTCTGGAATGTTAACTGGTTTACTTTTAATGCTTTTTTATATGACAAAATTTAAGTTTGGATGGTTTGGTGGAGGTGATCAATCAGACTGGTGGTTTGGTATATCTCCAGAAGGTTTTGGAACATTAGCTATGCTCGTTAATTTCGTCGTCTCATTAACTGTTTGTCATATGACTAAAGAACCATCTAAAGAAATTCAAGAATTAGTTGAAAAAATTAGAATTCCAGAGTAATAAAATATGAAGATTGTTAAATTACTTTTTTTAATGTTTGCAATGATAAATTTAAATGCCCAAGACTTAAGTTTATTTGAAAAAGAATTATTTGTTAATAAAAACGACACTTTAAATTACAGAATATTAAAACCACTAAATTTTGATTCAAACAAAAAATATCCTGTTCACCTTTTTCTACATGGTGCAGGTGAAGTCGGTGACGATAATGAACTTCAACTAACTCATGGAGCTGATCTTTTTTTGAAAAAAGAAAACAGAATAAACTATAACTCTTGGGTTATTTTTCCTCAGTGTGCTAAGAATGATTACTGGGCAAATATGGTTTATGTTCCAGAAAATGATGAGTCGCTAGTCCAAATGAAGAAAAAAAATACTGTAAATCCAAGTTTGGGATTAGTTATTCAGTTGATGGATACATTTATAGAACAAAATAACGTAGATAAAAATAGAATATATGTAAGTGGTTTATCAATGGGAGGAATGGGAACTTTTGAAATTTTACACAGAAGACCAGAAATGTTTGCTGCAGCAACACCAATATGTGGTGATGGAATTGAAGAATATGCAAAGATTTATGCAAAAAAAGTTCCTTTATGGATTTTTCATGGATCAGATGATACAGTAGTTAGCCCAAAATATTCTCTTAAAATGGCAAAAGCAGTAATTGAAGCTGGCGGAAGTCCAAAAATTACATTCTATGAAAATGTTGGACACGACAGTTGGAATAATGCATTTGAAGAAAAAGATTTTTTAAAATGGATTCACTCAAAATCAAAAACCAAATGAAATTCGAAAATTTATCAATATTAATTTTATTAATTTTTTCAATGATTAGTAATAACGCACAAGAAGTTTTTATTCAAGGAGGGGGGACTTTGAAAGATTGGGCTCATTTAAAAAAATTTGAAAAGGAAAATGAAGAATTGAAAAAAATATCAGATCCAAACAGAGTTGTTTTTATGGGAAATTCAATTACTGAGGGTTGGTCGCATTTTGACAAAGATTTCTTTATTAATAATCCCTTTGTAAATAGAGGAATTAGTGGTCAAACCACTCCTCAAATGCTCATCAGATTCAGACCTGACGTAGTTAATCTAAAACCAAAAAGTGTAGTAATACTTGCAGGTATTAATGATATAGCTGGAAACACAGGACCAATAACAATTGAAAATACTGCTGAAAACATAATTTCTATGGCTGAAATAGCAAAGGCAAATAACATAAAGGTTTACATATGTTCTACCCTGCCAGCGATAGACTTCCCATGGTCTCCTGGGCTAGAACCAGCACCTAAGGTGATTAATCTTAATGAGATCTTAAAGGAATATTGTGAAAACAACAATGTTAAATATGTCGATTACTTCTCTTCAATGGCAGATGACAAAGGGGGTCTAAAAGTACCTGAGTTTACTACTGCAAATGATTTGGTACACCCTAACCTTGCAGGATATAAAGTGATGGAAAAAATAATTTTATCTGCATTAGAAAAATAGAGTTGAGTAAAAAGTATAAAATCAATGAAAAACTACTATTTATTGCTTGTAATTTTCGTATTGAGTTGTAATAATAATCCTGAATGGAAAAATTTAATTTTAGAAAACTCGCTCAAAGGCTGGCACATCTTTCAAGATGATGGAACCAAAACTGGATGGAGTGTTAAAGACAATATCTTGATTTTTGATGCAGAATTGAGTGAAGAAAATATGTTAATTTCTGATGCTAGCTTACTATCAGACAAAAAATATCTGAACTTCGAAATTAAATTTGATTGGAAAATCGAAAAAGGAGGAAATAGTGGATTTATTTGGGGTGTTGATGAAAATATTAAATATAAATTTCCTTATCAAACTGGTCCTGAAATACAAATTATAGATACTGAAACTTATCTCAGTCCTCAAACCATTCAAGGTGGTGAAATAGAAATAAACAACATTTTAAATGATATTGGAAAAAATAAAAATTTTTTGGGAGCTGTCTATGGAATATCTCCACCCAGTAAATTAAATGTTTCTAATCCAGCAGGAGAGTGGAACTCTTATCACATTAAAATTGACCATAGAACTAACAAAGGATGGGTGAAGTTAAATGATATTTTAATAAATGATTTTCCTTTGAGTGGTCGTGAATGGGATTCATTGGTGATGCAGAGTAAGTTTAGTAAATCTGAAAAATTTGAGTATTTAGGCAGTGAAAGATGGTATGGTTTTTCAAAAAATAAATTAGGTCATATATGCCTTCAAGATCACCCTGGAAAAGCTTATTTTAAAAACATCTACATTAAAGAGTTAAAGTAATTTCTTAACTTTAGAACTAGTGAAAAAAAGTGATTTTAAAATATTATCATATTTCTTCGTGCCTTTATTCATTACATTGGTATTTAAATATGTTTCATCTAAGCCAGCAATAGATGATATCTCAATTAGCAATCAAACTGATGAGATAGTTAAAACAAGTTCGAAAGTTGAATTAACTGAAGTTGATTTTAACTTTGACGTAAAGCCAATATTATCTGATAAATGTTATACATGTCACGGTCCTGACGATAAAGCCCGTAAAGCTAACCTTAGACTTGATATTGAAAGTGGTTTTTATAAATCACTTGAAGACAATCCAAATCATTACGTTATAAATAAAAACAGTCCAGAAAAGAGTGAAATTTTAAATAGGATAAACAGTGAAAACGCTAGCTACGTTATGCCACCACCTGAATCCAATTTAAAACTTTCTGTTAGAGAAAAAGAAGTTCTTAAAAAGTGGGTTGATCAAGGAGGAAATTGGGAGCCACATTGGGCGTATACTAAACCTAAATTACCTAATGTACCTGAAATTGATATAGAAAACTGGGCTTCAAATGAGATAGATTATTTCATTGCAAAAAAACTAAAGTCTGTTGGAATGACTCCTTCAGAAAAAGAAGAAAAGGAAATTTTAATACGAAGAGCGTATTTTGACTTAATAGGTTTACCACCCACTATTCAAGAAATTGATGAATTTGTTTCTGATAATAGTAACAACGCATATGAAAAAGTAATTGATAAATTACTTGAATCAAAATCCTACGGTGAAAGAATGGCTGCAATTTGGATGGATCTTTCAAGATATGGGGACAGTCACGGATACCAAGATGATCAAGAAAGAATAATGTGGCCTTGGAGAGATTGGGTAATTCATGCGTACAATACTAATATGACATATGATAAATTTATTACTTGGCAAATGGCAGGTGATATGCTTCCTAATGCAACTAAAGAACAAATAATTGCATCTGGATTTAACAGAAATCATAAGATAACTCAAGAGGGTGGAGTCGTTCCTGAAGAATATAGAGTCGAGTATGTTGCTGACAGAACAGTTACATCTGCAAAAATAATGATGGGTCTAACTGTAGAATGTGCAAGATGTCACACTCACAAATACGATCCAATTTCTCATGACGAATTTTTTAGCTTATATAGTTTTTTTAATAATGTTGATGAAGACGGTTTAATTGGATATGGTATTACAGCACCAAAACCAAATTTAACCATCAAAAAAGCCGATATTAAAAAAGATCTTTCTTTTATCAATTTACCTGATAGTATAAATGATGTAACATTGATGGTTATGAAAGAGACTGAGAATCTAAGAAATACTTACGTATTAAATAGAGGAAGTTATGATTCTCCTACTAAACTAGTCAAACCTAGTACTCCAGAGGTTGTTTTAAAATTTGATAAAGATAAATACCCTTCAAACAGAATCGGATTATCCAAATGGTTTTTCGACGATGACAATCCTTTAACGTCAAGAGTTACAGTTAATAGATTATGGCAACAATTTTTTGGAGTAGGAATAGTAGCAACACCTGATGACTTTGGAAGTCAAGGAAATAAACCATTTAATCCCGAACTATTAGACTGGCTTGCATATACTTTTCAACATCATGACAAATGGGATACCAAAAAATTCATTAAAAGAATCGTGATGTCCTCAACCTATAAACAATCAAGCAAGGTTAAAGACGAAAATAGATTAAAAGATCCTGACAATACATACTTAGCAAATTACCCAAGACAAAAACTATCTGCAGAAATGATTAGAGATAATGCACTTGCAACAAGCGGAATGTTAGTCAAGAAAGTTGGTGGGCCTAGTGTAAAACCTATGCAACCACCAGGGCTTTGGGACGAAGTTACAGGTGGTGGTGGTGGTAGTTTAGCTTTCTATGTCGAAGACACTGGTGAAAATTTATATAGAAGAAGCTTATATACCTTTTGGAAAAGAACTGTTCCCCCTCCATCAATGATGATTTTTGATGCACCAACTAGAGATTTTTGTTCTCCGGTTCGTCAAAAAACAAGCACTCCATTACAATCATTAGCTTTAATGAACGATCCTCAGTACCAAATAGCTGCAGAAAATTTATCTCATAATATATTTAATGAAGACACTAGCATTGAGAAAAAAATTAACAAACTCTATAGAACTGTTACCGGAAGAACTCCAAAAGAAGATGAAATAGCAGAATTAAAAAAATATTTAAACGAAATTAAAAGCTTAAACAAAATTGAAGAAAGTAAAGCTTTTAATTCTTTAGTGGTTTTAGTGTATAATCTAGACGAAACAACTCAAAAAAGTTAGAAAATCATGGAAGAATTACACAAGCATTTTTTAAACAATAACAGAAGAAACTTTCTTAAAAAAGCTGGACTTGGTATTGGAGGACTTGCTTTGGGTTCTCTACTAGACCCATTTAACTTTGGAAAAGAAGTTGATCCATTTTCAAGTTTAAATAATAACGGATTAAATCTTCCGCATTTTGCTCCTAAAGCAAAAAGGATTATTTATCTGTTTCAAAGTGGAGGTCCTTCACAGCTTGATTTATTTGATTATAAGCCAAAGCTAAATGATTTGAGAGGAAGTAATCTTCCAGAATCTGTAAGAGATGGACAAAGACTTACTGGTATGACTTCAGGTCAAGATAAATTTCCATTAGTCGGTAGTAATTATAACTTTAAGCAATATGGTGAATCTAGAGCTTGGGTAAGTGAGCTTATGCCATACGTAGGTAAAATTGCTGATGAATTATGCTTTGTAAAGTCAATGCATACGGAAGCTATTAATCATGATCCAGCTATAACTTTTTTTCAAACTGGATCACAACAACCTGGAAGACCAAGTATGGGTTCATGGATGAGTTATGGACTTGGAAGCTTAAATAATAATATGCCCTCATTTGTTGTTTTGTTATCCAATGGAACTGGTAGACCCAAAGGACAGCCTTTGTATTCTAGACTTTGGGGAAATGGATTTTTAAGTTCTCTTCATCAAGGAGTTCAATTTAGATCTGCAAAAGATCCTGTTTTATATCTAAAAAATCCTGATGGTGTTTCTGCTCAAGAGAGAAGAAAAATGTTAGATTATTTAGCTGAACTAAATCACAAGCAAGAAGCTTCTTTTGGTGATCCAGAAATAAGCAGTAGAATTGCGCAATATGAAATGGCCTACAGGATGCAAACTTCGGTTCCAAAAACGATGGATATTTCAGATGAACCTGATCATATTTTAAAAATGTACGGTCCAAATTCTCAAAAACCGGGTACATATGCTGCTAATTGCATTCAAGCTAGAAGACTAATTGAAAAAGATGTTAGGTTTGTTCAATTGTACCATATGGGTTGGGACCAGCATGAAAATCTTCCAACTCAAATAAAAGGGCAGTCAAGTGATGTTGACCAACCAACAGCAGCTTTAATAATGGATCTTAAACAGAGAGGTTTATTGGAGGATACTTTAGTTGTTTGGGGAGGTGAGTTTGGAAGAACTAATTATTGTCAAGGAAATTTAACAGACACTAATTACGGAAGAGATCATCACCCGCGCTCATTTACTGTATTTATGGCTGGCGCTGGAATTAAACCTGGGTTTAGCTATGGTGAAACTGACGATTTAGGATATAACATAATAAAAGATCCTGTTCATGTTCATGATTTACAAGCAACTATTTTGAATCAGTTTGGAATAGATCATACAAAAATGACTTACAAGCACCAAGGAAGAAGATTTAGATTAACAGATGTTTCAGGACATGTTGTTAAAGATCTTCTTGCTTAATTAAGATGCTTTTTAAAAAATTTCCAGATTTCTTCGCTTGCATTAATATCTTGATTTCCCCAAGCTCCTGGCCAGTCGTGTCCCCCTCCATCAACTTTGTAAAACCAAACTTCATTATCATAACTTCCGCCCTTTTTTTTAGTCAATGAGACTGTTGAATAATCTGTTTTATCAACATCGGGAAAATTTATTATTTCATCCTCAATACAGTTATTTATATCAGACCAAAACTCCATAACCTCCAATATATGTGGAGCCCCTCCCCAACCTAAAGCAGTATTCATAGTTCCATCCCATGGGACTGTTAAATCGTTTGTTCCTGACATTTGTAAAACAGGTATTTTATATGCTGGAGAACAATTTTGCCAATCATAACCGCTCATAGTGCCAGTAATTGATGCAACTGCTTTAAAAATATCAGATTTTTCACAACCTAAAGTGTAGGACATAAATCCACCATTTGACATTCCTGAAACAAAAACATTTTCCTTACTGGTTTTATATTGTTGTTGAATAGTAGAAACTAAATTTGATAAAAAACCAATATCATTAACATCGCTCATTTGAAGATTTGCATTCCAATGAGTTTGTCCTGTTAAGGGAGTGATTGAACCTTGAGGATAACACACCATAAATCCATTTCGATCTGCAATTAAATTCATTTGTGAATAGGAAAGAATATTATTTCTATTGCTAGAATAACCGTGAAGCATCATTACTAGTGGGGCATTTTCAGAAAAATTCTTTGGTTTATATAAAATGTAGACTCTTTCCAATCCATCATAATTCATTGTAAATTCTTTTTGAGTCCAATTAGAATTGTCATCGATTATTGCATAATCATCATCAATATCACTACATGATAAAAAAATTAAGACCAAAAAATAAACCTTAATTAGCCTTTTCAAATTATAATATTTTAGTCACACCTGGAACAGGGATTTTATATCTTCCGTTCTGATCAGGAAGAGTTGGTGGTGTTGAATTCCAACTTAGATTTTCAGGCACCAATATTTCTTGAGAATTTAAAGCCTGATCCCAAGTAATTTCTTTTCCTGTATATGTCGCCATCCTACCCATAATCGCAGTAAGAGTAGATTTAGCTCCATATTCAGCATCATTTATTAACCCACCTGATCTAATTGATTCAAATAATTTATCATGTTCAATCTGATATGGACTTTTATCCCCATTAGGATTGTGTTTGTAAACACTTTTTCCCTCGTGACTTATAACATTGCAATAATCACCAGATGTTGTGATATTATTTTTTGAACCCTGGAAAGCTTCACTAACATTAAATTTAGTTCCTGGTTGATGTCTACATTGACTTGATACTACTGCTCCTCCTGGATATTTAAATTCAACATAATGATGATCAAAAATTTCTCCATGATCTAATCCATTTCTAACCTCTCTTCCACCCATTCCAGCAGCAGATTTAGGATATTCACCAATGAACCAGTTTGCCACATCAATATTGTGAATATGTTGTTCTAAAATATGATCACCACACAGCCAATTAAAATAATACCAATTGCGCATCTGGTATTCCATTTCACTCTGACCTGAAATTCTTTTTCTTACCCAAACACCTGAGCTGTTCCAATAGACTTGTCCAGAAAGAATTTTACCAACAGTTCCGTCCTCAATAAATTTTAATGTCCTATTATAACTGTTTTGATATCTTCTTTGTAAACCTACAACCACATTTAATTTTTTCTTAGTTGCAATTTTAGCTGAATTTAAAACTTGTCTTACACCAGCAGCATCAGTAGCAACTGGTTTTTCCATGAAAACATGCTTATCATTATCAATAGCATATTTAAAATGTAATGGTCTAAAACCTGGTGGTGTTGTTAGAATGACAACATCAGCTTTATCAATTGCTTTTTGATAGGAGTTAAATCCAACAAATCTATTTTTTTCCTTCACTTTAACCTCAATTTCCCCGTCAAGTTCCTCATTAATAGATTTTAAACTAGATTCTATCCTATCTTTAAAGGCGTCTGCAACAGCAACTAGTTCAACATCTTTATCCGCTCTGAGTGCCTGAACGGCAGCGCCAGTTCCTCTTCCACCACAACCAACTAAAGCCAATTTTAATTTCTTATTATTTGAACTATTTGCCATAGCTTCCAATGAGAAACTAGGAGATAGCAATAGACCTCCTGTAAGAGTTGCTGATTTAACAAATGTTCTTCTTGAAAAGTTACTGTTTTTCATAATTATTATTTAAAGTTGTCTACTTCCTTATAAGAATTTATAATTTTTTCTTCACCTTTTATTCCTTTTAATGAATTTCCATGCTCCATCCCAAGTATTCCCTTATATCCCTTTTCATAAATATATTTAAAAATATTTTTATAATTAATTTCTCCAGTTGTAGGTTCGTTTCTGCCTGGATTGTCCCCAATTTGAAAATAAGCTATTTCATTCCACGTAAATTCGATATTAGGAATTAAATTACCCTCTTGAATCTGTTGATGATAAATGTCAAATAATATTTTACATGATGGAGAATCAACTTCTCTACAAATTTTATATGCTTGCGGGCTTTCAGTTAAAAACAATCCTGGATGGTCTCTGAAGTTCAATGGTTCTAAAACCATTGTTAAATTGTGTGGTTCTAAAATTCCAGAAGCTTGCTTTAAAGTTTCAATCACATTTTGAGTTTGAAAGTTCATGTCTAATCTTAAATCTAGGTGACCTGGGACAACTGTCATCCACTTTGCATTAACTCTTTTTGCCACTTCAATTGATTCTTTAATATCATTAAGAAATTCATTTCTTTTATCAATGTTTCCACTTGCCAGGTTTGGTTTTTTCCAATGGATTTTATGAGCAACAAATACTCCCATCTCCATATTATTGTCATTTAAGAATTTTCCTATTTTATTTTGTGTAGCAATACTCCTGTCTTTCATTCCATTATCTTCAAAAGCAGTGAAACCAGAGTCACGCATAAATTTTAACTGGTTCAATAAATCAGTTCCTGAGTAATTTTTAAACATTCCAAAATGAGGAGCATATTTTAAATTAAAATTATTTTTTTGAATAAGCTCATTAGTCGATTCAAATGCTTGAATTGGGAAAAAACTAGCTCCTGCAAGCGTTGAGTTTTTTAAAAAACTTCTTCTCTTCATTGTATTTTTTAATTAATTATTCCAATATTCATTTTGTTGCTCAATAGTTGGAGTTTTTAATGGACGAATCACTCTAAATCCTACAAATTGAGCATCAGTATGCCACCACTTGCTTCGTGGGATTTGAGGATCTTGTCTTTTCCATTGTTTTGAGGACCCTTGCCTTGAAGCACTCCTCAACCTATAATCTGAACTCATCCATGAACCTCCACGAACAACACGCGGATAAAGCTTAATTGGTTTGTTGTAGGGATTATTATTGAGAATGTTATTTTCTTGACTATAAAAACTAGGATTATATGCATCTAGGGTCCACTCCGAAACATTTCCGTGCATATCGTGTAAACCCCACTTATTAGGAAGTTTTTGCCCTACTTTATGGTATTTGTTTTGACTGTTTTTATCATACCAAGCATATTTATCTAGTTCTTTAGGGTCGTTTCCAAAAGAGTAAGATGTATTTGAATTTGCTCTACATGCATATTCCCATTCTGCTTCAGTAGGAAGCCTGTAAAAATTCCCTGTCATTGCTGACAGCCATTTAGAAAATTTTTTTGCAGCAAGTTGTGTCATGGATATTGCGGGGTAACCTTCTACTCCCATACCAAAACTCATTTCAACATAAGGGGTTGTTGCACCTGAAATTGCATCTACATCAATATTAACTTCACTTTTTTTATCATAATTTGGTTGAAGATCATCTAAGTTTCGACTTACAAAAAGATTAAACAAGTCCCATGTTGTTTCATATTTAGCCATCCAAAAGGAATCAACTTTAACTTTTCTGATCGGTCCCTCGTCAGCTAATCTGCTTTTTTCGAAAATAGGACTTCCCATTGAAAATTCTCCACCAGAAATAGGAGTCATCACAAGATTATAATCTGTATCAAGGATTAACTGATTGTACTCAGAAAATTCATTTTGAGAACACAAAAAATTAAAAGAAAAATAAAAGATTAAAACTATTCTATTCACCTAATCAATTTACTCAAAAAAAGATTGCTTTACTAATTGTGAATTAAAAATCACGATAAGGTGAATCCAAAAACTCATTTGCTTCCTCTTCCTGAAATTTGGCAGAAGCATTATCCCAATGCAATGTTTTCCCTGGAAATCTTCCAGCAATTACACCTAAAAGAATTGTTTCAGTCAATCTAGCAGAATATGAAAAAGGAGCTGAGCATTTATCTTTTCCTAAACATGCATCAACAAATTGATGGTAATGCAAATAAGACTCACCACCATAATCTCTAACAGGCTTGTCAGTTATTTGTCCTGATTCTTCAAACTTAGTTAAATCTAAATCTACATATTTTCCATTAACAATGTGTTTGGGTAGTTCCATAAAATGAGGCAATAATAATCTTCCCTTTTCTCCAATGAACATTGCGCCCTGTAATGGCAGTTTATCTTTATTAGGTAATCTTAAATCTTTATGTTTTTTTGGAGCTCCTGAACCATCTTGCCAAATCCATTCGAGTTTATCTGTGGTATATTTTGTTCCTGGAAATTGATAAGTTACTTGATTTTTTTCAGGAAATCCAAATTCATTTGGTTTTCTACAATTGTTTTTAATAGTTAATGGAACATCTAGTTCTAAAGCATTATATGGTGTGTCAAATATATGAACTCCCATGTCTCCCAAGGTTCCACATCCATAATCAACTATTTTTCTCCAATTCCCAGGATGATATAATTTATCTTTATAGGGTCTTTTTGCTGATGTGCCAAGCCATAAATTCCAATCTAAATTTTCTGGCACTTTATCTTCGCCCTCTGGTTTAGGGCCATCGTATCCCCAGTTTTTTGGGGACCAAGCTCTAACTCTACTAACCTTTCCTATAATTCCAGATTGAATTAATAATGTGGCTAATTTATAATCGTAAAATGAATGAACTTGAATACCCATTTGAGTTATTAAATTTTTTTCATTCGCTAATTTTCTCATAGCTCTAGCCTCACTAACATGATGTGTTAATGGCTTTTGGCAATAAACAGCTTTATTAAGATTCATAGCCATAATCGAAGCTGGTGCGTGTGTATGATCTGGTGTGGATACAATAACAGCATCAATTGAATCTGAAAGTTCATTAAACATTTCTCTATAATCCTTATAGATTTTAGCTTTTGGAAATAATTCACTTGCTTTTTGAAGAGCATTTGAATCTACATCACAAAGTGCTGTAACATCAACAGATTTGTGCGAAGCAATGTCATTTAAATCTGCAGCACCCATTCCCCCAACACCTATGTGCGCAGTTCTCAATCTTCTATTATGAGAAGACCATAATGATGAAGGCAATAAACTCAATGAAAATAGTGCAGCAGATGACTTTATAAAATTTCTTCTTTCAGTTTTCATAATTGAAATTTTGTATTTATCTAAATTTAAATAAAAATTAAAAAAAAATATTTTTATTAAGATTAATAATAAAAAGTTAACTATTAATCAGATTATATAAAGCATTAGTCAATCAAAACTTGCTTTAAAAAGTTATTAAACTTAACTTTAAATAAACCATCAATATTATGAGCAAAAAAAATAATTCTAGAAGGAGTTTTTTAAAAAAATCAATCGTAATACCACCACTATTCATAGTACCTCGTCATGTTTTAGGAGGAAAAGGATATACCTCTCCAAGTGATAAATTGAATATTGCAGGTGTTGGAGTTAGAAAATGGGGAATGGGTTCAAACAATATCCATCAATGTCGAAGTGAAAATATTGTAGCCTTGTGTGATGTAGATTTTAATCAATCTAAGCCCACATTTGACAAATATCCAAAAGCCAAAATCTATAAGGATTATAGAGAAATGCTTGACAAACAGAAAGATATTGATGCCGTGATTGTAGCTACGCCTGATCACAATCATGCAGTAATTACGATGAAGGCCATAAAAATGGGAAAACATGTATATTGTCAAAAACCATTAACTCACACAGTTTACGAAGCTAGAGAAATAACTAAAGCCGCCAGAAAATATAATGTACAAACTCAGATGGGTAATCAAGGAAGATCCTCTGATGAAATAAGAAAGCTAAAAGAGTGGATAGATGATGGTGCCATTGGACCAGTAAGAGAACTTTATGCTTGGACAGATAGACCACTTGGTGGAAATGCTTGGGACACTTTTGCTGTTAAAGCAAAGTCCAAAGAAAAACCTCCAATTCCTGAAGGTCTTGACTGGGATCTATGGCTTGGACCTGCGAAATATAGAGATTATCATCCAGACTATCATCCTTTGTCATGGAGAGCTTGGATTGATTTTGGAACAGGCTCAATGGGTGATATGGGATGTCATATTTTAGACCCTGCGTTTTATGCATTAGAACTGGGTGCTCCTACAGAAATTCAAGCCTCCTCTACTCACTACATTCCTGAAATTGAATCTCAAACCTATCCAACGGCTTCAATTGTAAGGATGAAGTTTCCAAAAAGAGGAAAACATCCAGAGTTAAATTTAACATGGTCAGATGGAAGAATTCAACCAGCAATTCCTGATGAATTTAAAAGTGGTGAACAATTTACTTTAAGTGGAGCTATGTTTATTGGTGATAATGGAAAAATAACTCACGATTCACACGGAGCAAGTGGTGTTAAAATTTTACCAGAAGAAAAAATGTTAAATTATAAACAACCCTCCCCTTATATTCCAAGAGTAGATACAACTCATGAGGGAGATTGGATTAGAGCGTGTAAAGATGGTATTCCAGCAAGCTCTAATTTTGATTATGGTGGGCCACTTACTGAAATGGCATTACTTGGAATGATTGCAATAAGATTAAAAAATCAAAAATTAGAGTGGGATTCAAAAAACTTTAAATTTAAAAATAACGAAGCAGCTAATGCTTTACTACATAAAACCTACAGAAAAGGATGGTCGTTATAGTGTTAAAACTTATGTAGCACAATATTTGATTCACATGGTTATTAAATAATATCCGTTGTCAATAAAACATCTTTTTTTTTGTTTCCTTTTCATAGTTTCCTGCTCAAAGGAACCTATTCTTTATAAAATAGATTTTAATATAAATCCATCTGAAGGAGGCTCAATAAACATGCCTTCAGATTTGTACAAAGAAGGTGATGTTTTAAACCTAAGCGCTACAGCATCTAAAAATTACTTTTTTGATAATTGGTCAGGAGATTTTTCTAGTAATGATTCTATTACTGATCTAATTATTGATTCAGAAAAAATTATAACAGCGAATTTTTCAAAAAAAAAATTTGAGATAAACGTTTCAATTGATGGAAACGGTTCAGTTTCAAAAAGATTGATTAAAAGTGGTGTAAAAAACGATTATGTTCACGGAAGCATAGTTGAAATTTTGGCAAAACCAGATAACGGTTGGAATTTTTTAAAATGGAGTGGAGATATTACAAGTGAGAGTACAAATCCTCAGCACGTAATTGTTGACCAAACAAAAAATATAACTGCAGTTTTTGAGGAAGAATTTGTTGGTGTTAATACCTCAAAATTTTTAGCACTTGGAGATAGTTATACAATTGGAGCCGCAGTTGATGTTGCCGAAAGATGGCCAGTTCAATTTTTAAAAGAATTAAAATCCTACACTAATCAAATTGACACACTGCAAATAATTGCAACATCAGGATGGAGAGTAGATCAATTAAAAAATGCAATGAATAATTCTGATTTAGATCCTCCTTATGGGTTGGTATCCTTGCTTATAGGGGTTAATAATCAATTTCAAGGCCAAGATGCTAATGGATTTAGACCCGAATTTGTTGATATTCTTGAAAGATCATTAAAACTTGTCAAAAATAAAAAAGAAAGACTATTTGTACTTTCAATTCCAGATTGGGGAGCAAGCCCTTTTGGAGCTGGTTTTGACAGAACAAAGGTTTCAAAAGAAATAGATGAATTCAATTCTGTTGTTAAAGAAGAAACTGAAAAAAGAGGAATTCAATTTTTTGATATCACAGAAATCTCAAGAAAATCTTTAACTGATGAAAGTCTTATTGCTTATGATGGGCTACACCCAAGTGGAAAAATGTATAAACTCTGGGTTGATAAAATAATTCCAGTTATTTCAAAAATCTTTGAATAATTATAATTTTTTGATTTTAATATTCTTAAACCATATTGGAGAATCGTGGTCTTGAAGTGCAATATATCCTTGCCTGTATTTTCCATAATTTGGATAATCGTCCCATTTACCAGAATTACGTTTTTTAAACCAATCCTCTGAATATGGCTTAAATTCTAATAACAATTTTCCATTTAACCAATGTTGAACTTTATTTTCAGTGTAAACAATTCTTGATGAATTCCACTGACCTGCAGGATTTAATTTTTTCTTTGATAAATCTGCCTCGTGCATAGCATAGTTTGCGCCTGCTTTTTGCCATTCTTCAAGTTTAGCATTATTTATTTCTTCCCAACCATCATCGTCTAATAATTGATACTCTGGAGAAATTGCATAAGGGGCATCGTAACCCTCTTGAACATTATAAAAAATTCCACTGTTACCTCCTTTTGGTAATTTCCATTCAAGAAATAACTCAAAGTATTTAAATTGTTCCTTATAATAAATTATATCTCCTCCACCTTTCCAGTCTTCCTCCAATTTTAATTGCGTATCGAAGGTTAGTTCACCATCAACTACTGCCCATTTTTCTGGAATTTTATCTCCGTTATAAGCTCTCCATCCCTCAGTTGTTTTACCATCGAATAAATAAATCCAGTCTGATTTATCGTCTGAACATGACTGTGTAAATAAAACAATTACTAATAAGTAAAGTTTATAAATTTTCATAATTATAGGTTTTATTAATTTTTTCTAATAACATTATTTCTGTCAAAAATTGCCAATCAAAATTTATAGTTTGATTAGCAGGATGATGATGGTGATCTTGGTCTAAAATATAGTCATCTGGCTTATTAATCTTTCTGGTTTTTGAATAAACCTTTTCAAAATTAGACCTCATTTTATCAAACTCTTTTGTAATACCATTCAAGTGTTTTAGATCTCCACTTTTATCTACGTTTTCAAGTTTCAAGATTAATTCTGAAGAAAATTTAGTTAACTGATTAACTTGATTGTAAATTTCCAGTGTATATTGATTTTTAATTCCTTTTTTTTGAATTTCATTTATAATCAAATCAACTTTTTTAGAAATTTTTATAGATTTTTTAGCTTTTTTTATCCTCTCACTATGTTTTTTAATCCAATCCCCTTTATTATCTAAGTCTGGTATATCAATTATTTCTGTTTTAATTGGGTTTTCTTTTTTTGATAATCCGGGTCTCCAACCATTTTCAGAAAGCAGCATATTTAACCACATTTGAACTGGTTCTTCAAGAATGTCAATAAAACCATAGTTGGAATTTGAAAATTCAGATCCAAAGTTTCTGTATCTATACCTCGATTTAAATTCATCAATTGACAAATTATTTCCAGACCAACTATATTCAGAAAAAGCAGATATTCCTCTTTTATAGAGTTCAAAATGAGGTGAATCATCGTCCCATAAAGTCAAAAGCAGTCCATCTAATTTTTTTTCAATAGAGTTTATAGAAAATGATCTTATTTGTGAAATATTACTTTCATTTTGAGGCATTAATGTCCACCTGGTTTGACCGGCAGTAGCACCCATTACTTTTAAATCATTTTTTGAATACCAATCCATAGCTTTTAAGTTTCCATAAGTATCTGACTTTTGATAATTCCATCTCATGTACACAGCATTTTTAGGGAACTTTTCAATGAATTTCATTAAGTTAATTTCGTTTTTATTCCAAAGTTCATCAACCTGACTTTCGGTCATTTTATCATTAAATAATGAATTCCAAAATCCAGAATGCTTTAATGGCATATCGTCCCAAAAAATTGGAATTCTACCATGCTTATCTGCAAACTCACAAACTTTATTTAACCAAATAAGATTTAATTCTAGTTCAGATTTATTGTCTCTTTTTATTAAATGAACCTCATCACCTCCAACATGTAAATATTTTCCATGTGGAGTTGCCTTGATTGCATCCGAATAAAGATCAAACTGTAACTCATATGTTTCTGGATTTAATGGATTGAAAGCCCAATCACTTTTAGGGTCGTCCCTTAAATATTGATTTTTTTCATGTTTTAAAATATATGAGGCATGTCCAAGCCCTTGAACTAAAGGGTTTATCATAATATTTCTTTCTGTTGCATAATTACTTAGTTGTATCCACCAATCTATGGTAAAAGAATCAGATGAACCCACTTCAGGCCTCGATTCGTATTTTAGCTTGTCTTCAAACTCAACAATTATTCCATTAATTTTTTGTTTTGCTAGCTCATCAATTAACTCAAAATAATAAGATTGCTTTTCGGTGTGATGTTTTAAATCAAGATGAATAGGTCTAAACGCAAGAGATGGGAAATCTTCAATTGATAAAATTGGAAGATTAGTTTTATTATTGTTTGAATCTTCAATGATTTGATCTAAAGTAATAAAAGCATAAAATAATCCAGGTTTATCTTTTCCAGTTAATTTTATTTTATTCTTTTCAATTTTCAAATAATATCCTTCACTGGGGAGATCAACGGATGAATCAATGGTAAATTCTATTTTAGATTCAAAATGATTTCCAGTAATAATATTTTTAGAATTTGAAAATAAAATTGGCAATTGATCATTAGAATTTGAAAATGCTATAAGCTTTTCGTTAGGGCTGATATTCGAGAACTGATTTGTATTAGAATTAAGTTTTACAGAGGGCAGTAAATTAAATTTAGTCTCTTCACTATTAGGGCTACATGAAAAGATCAATAATAAAATAATTATGTATCTCATGATTTCAAATTAATGAATTTTAGCCTCCTTTTCAAATTCAACTAAACAAAAAAAGCTTCCCAAAAGGAAAGCTCTTCATCGGTTCTCTACAAACCTCCTGCATTAAGCAGGTAACACAACGGTTGCAAATATAGGTTTTTGTTTGTAAACAATTAAAAACAAAGTCATTAAATTAATTTTTGATAATTTTCATATATAATAAAATCTTTATGAATAAAACCATTCTCATCTCATTATTAGGTCTTTTTTTAATGATAAGTCCTGTAAAATCTCAAAAGACTACGTTTAAAGTTATGGCTTGGAACATATTGCATGGTGGAAACGATATTGAAAATGGACCTGAAAATGTAGCAAAAATAATTAAGGAAATTGATCCTGATATAGTCTTAATGGTAGAAACATATGGATCTGGACCTTACATTGCTAAATTTAATGATTACAATTTTCACCTAGTTGCAAAAAAAGGAACTAAGCTTGATGATAAATCTGTAAACCTTTCAATTTATTCCAAGTTTCCATTTGGAGAAAGAATTGACACTGAATACCCATTTTTTTTAGGTGGAATTGAAGTCTTTATTAAAAACAAAAAGATTAGATTTTTTTCAAACTGGTTTCATTATCAGCCTTGGAATAACAAACCTGAAAACATGGGTAAAACATCTGAAGAACTATTAGAATGGGAAAAAACAGAACATAGGTACAATATGATTCAAAAAGTTTTACCCTATTTTAAAAAATATGCAAAACAATCAGATTCAATTCCAATTATAGTTGGTGGAGACATGAACAGTCCCTCACATCTTGATTGGGGCAAAAAAACAAAAAAAATTCACAAAGGTTTAATTGTTCCCTGGTATTCGACAAAAGTTTTTGAAGATTTAGGTTTTAAAGACTCGTTTAGAGATGAAAATCCTAATCCAATTAAATATCCTGGTGTAACCTGGGATCATAAAGAAAGAGACGATTCTCAGCGTATTGATTATGTATTTTATAAGGGAAGAAATTTAAAAACAATTGAATCGAAGACTTACATGCAATTTATTAATGAAGATATCAAAATCAATTCAAAAATATTTAAATATCCCTCAGATCATGGAATTGTTGTTACTACATTTAAGCTAATAAATTAAATAGATCCTTTGACCCAATTACTTTTGCAAATTCCTCATTAAGACTGGCAAGCGCACTTTGGTATATGATATCACAATCAATTGTTTTTCCATCAATGCTTTGTGTATTGTAACATGCTGTTGAGTCAGATATTAGATAAGTATCAAATCCTAAGTTGCCAGACATTCTCACAGTTGTAGATATACAATGATTGGTGGTCATACCAACAATTACGAGGGTACTAATTTTATTATCAATTAAAATTTCTTCTAAGTTAGTCCCGATAAAAGCGCTATTGACTTTTTTTGTCAAAACAATTTCATCATTAAGGGGTTTAACAAAATCATTAAACTCAAACCCTGGTTTTGATTTATAAAGTTTTGAGTTTGGATTTATAGAGCTATGTCTGACATGTATAACAGGCAACTTTAATTCTCTCCATTTTTTTAAAATGTTTCCTGAAATCAATTCAGCATTGGGATTGTTCCTTTTGAAACCTGGATAGTCTTTCTCCAAAAATGCTTTTTGAATATCAACTAAAATTAATGCTGGATTTTTACTAATTAAGTTTTTATTACTCACTTCTAAAATCTTTTAAATAAAAATAGTTTGATTTTGAAAAGAAACAAAAAATCCCCCAAATTGGAGGATTTTTGCGGTCTGGACGGGACTCGAACCCGCGACCCCCTGCGTGACAGGCAGGTATTCTAACCAGCTGAACTACCAGACCAAGATTAGCGAATGCAAATATACATTGCATTTTGTATTAAGCAAATAA
>Ga0255775_1000397_pt1 | contig 43279 bp, 43 predicted proteins | sample 011ome_26_FD_179973 | JGI IMG/M metagenome (GOLD analysis project Ga0255775, IMG submission 179973) | Coastal salt marsh microbial communities from the Groves Creek Marsh, Skidaway Island, Georgia - 011511BT metaG (version 2) | ecosystem: Environmental > Aquatic > Marine > Intertidal zone > Salt...
ATTGCTTTAAAATGGTAACTTTGAACGATGTCTTTATTTCCAGTTGCGGTCACTACAATATCTGTAACAGGAAGAACAGTTTCCAGTTTTTTTACTTCAAATCCATCCATTGCAGCTTGAAGCGCGCATATTGGGTCAATTTCAGTAATGGTTACAATACTTCCTGCTCCTCTAAATGATGCTGCAGTTCCCTTTCCAACATCCCCATAGCCACAAACGACAACACGTTTTCCAGCAAGCATAATGTCAGTTGCTCTGCGGACAGCATCTACAGCACTTTCTTTACAACCGTATTTGTTGTCAAATTTACTTTTGGTTACAGAATCATTAACATTGATAGCAGGCATAGCCAAAGTGCCATTTTTCATACGCTCATACAAGCGATGTACACCTGTTGTTGTTTCTTCACTTAATCCATTGATCCCAGCAGTAAGTTCTGGGTAATGATCAAAAACGAGATTAGTCAAATCGCCACCATCATCCAAAATCATATTGAGTGGTTTTCGGTCTTCCCCAAAAAATAGAGTCTGCTCTATACACCAATCAAATTCCTCTTCATTCATGCCTTTCCAAGCATAAACAGGAATACCTGCAGCGGCAATGGCAGCAGCGGCTTGATCTTGAGTAGAGAATATATTACAAGAACTCCATGTTACTTCTGCACCGAGTGCAACAAGTGTTTCAATAAGTACAGCTGTTTGAATAGTCATATGTAGGCACCCGGCAATTCGTGCTCCTTTTAATGGCTGACGGTCTTTATATTCTTCTCTAAGACTCATTAGGCCTGGCATTTCTGCTTCAGCCAATTCAATTTCTTTTCTTCCCCATTCTGCAAGAGACATGTCTTTTACTTTGAAGGGAATGTAAGGGATAGTTTTGACGCTCATTTGTTTAGTTTAATTAGATACTAGTTTGGAAAAAACGGCCAAAATAGTGTACTTTCGTTTCAAGTTTAAATTCTGCTGCAAAGATAGTTATTAACTTTTTAAATCTCATATGCCAATTTATAAATCCATAGCTGTAAACTCACAAACTAATGTTAAAATATGGAACATTACAGAGTCATACATGGAATTGCTGCAAAATGTTGAGCTAAAAAAAGAAAGTATCAACAGAGTAAACACAATGAAAAGTGAACTTCATCAAAGAGGGTTTTTGAGTGTACGTATGCTCTTAAAAGCGTTTGGCTATTCAGATTTTGATCTTTTTTATGATGATAATGGAAAACCTCATTTGAAAGATGGGAACTATATTTCCATTACACATTCATATACGTTTTCTGCCGTGGTAGTAAGCTCAAAACCTGTTGGCATTGATATTGAAAAGCAAAGAGTGAAAATAACTAAAATTGCATCAAAATTTATAGGATTTGAAGCCTGTTTTTTTAAAAAAAATAATGAAGATTATATTCAAAAACTAACTTGGGTTTGGTGTATAAAAGAATCGTTGTATAAACTTTATGCAACTCCTGGGATGTCTTTTAAAAAACATTTTATGGTGATTCCTTTTGGAAAAGAAAAAAATTCTACAGCGGCTTGGATTTTAGATGAAACTAACCGCCAACGTTTTGAAGGATTGTTTTTAGAATTTGAAGGATTTGGTTGCGCCATAACAACGCCATTAATATGAATGAAATTATTGAATTTTTTACGGCACCCTATGCCAATGCAACCCCATTACATATTTTTTTAGAACTTTTTGCAGTAGTTTTAGGTATTATAAGCGTATGGTTTGCCAAAAAAGAACATATTTTGGTCTTTCCTACAGGGATAATAAGCACGTTGTTGTATGTATACATTTGTTATCAATTTGCGCTCTACGGCGATGCTATTATAAATATTTATTATACACTAATGAGCTTGTATGGTTGGTTGATGTGGAGGAAATTAGTAGCTGGGAATAAAATTCAAATGACATATTCAAGCAAAAAAGATATGACTAAAGCATTGGTGATATTTAGCACTACTGCAGTTTTTGTTGTTTTGGTTTATCTTTATTTTGATCGGTTTAATCAATTTACAGACTATTTGGACACCTTTACCACGGGAATTTTCTTTGCAGCAATGTGGCTCATGGCCAATAAAAAAATAGAACATTGGTTGTTTTGGACCGTAGGAAATTTAATCTCCATACCTTTGTACTTTACAAAAGGACTTGGGTTTTCTGGAATCCAGTTTACAATATTTTTGATTTTAGCAATTTTAGGATATCAAGAATGGAAAAAGCACTTGAACAACAGCCAGCCAACTGCATAAGAGTCGTTTTATTTGGACCGGAATCTACTGGAAAAACAACGCTTTCAACAGCTTTGGCCAAGCATTATAACACTGTTTTTGTTCCAGAATATGCTAGAGAATATCTACAAAAAAAGTGGGATCAGAAAAAAGCCATTTGTTCCAAAGAGGATTTAGTTCCAATTGCAAAAGGGCAAATAAAATTAGAAAATGAATTGGCACAAAAAGCCAATAAAGTACTCATTTGTGATACTGATTTATTGCAAACAAAAGTATATTCTGAGGTTTATTTTGATGGTTTTTGCGACTCCAATATTGAATTTTATTCCAAAAAAAATCACTATGATTTATACTTTTTGTGTGAAATAGACGTTCCATGGGTGGAGGATGATTTACGTGATAAACCAAACGAAAGAAAGTTTATGTTTAATCGATTTGAATTGGAATTAAAAAAACAAAAACTTCCATACATTAAGCTAAATGGCTCACACAATCATCGTTTATCAACAGCATTAGCGTATATTGACAAACTAATTGGATCCAAGAATTGAAATTTACTAAGCAAGACATAAAGCAAATAGAGGACAAGGGGCTAGATTTTAAATCTGTAGAAAATCAACTGTTACATTTGACACGTTCAAATTCTAATGTTAACTTATATGCCCCCGCAACCATAGGAGATGGTATTATAAAGTTTTCAGAAGAAGAATCTCAATATTTTGCAACTTTTTTTGATGCTCATAAAAAGGATAAATCGATTATAAAATTTGTCCCCGCTTCTGGTGCTGCATCTCGAATGTTTAAAAGTCTTTACACTTTTTTGGATAACTATGAAATAAGCAAAGAGACAATAAACTCTTATGTCAATAGAACCAAAAGTGTAGATCTTTTTTTGTTTTTTGTCACTGTAGAAAAATTACCTTTTCATGATGAAGTTTTCGAAGCATTAAAAAAACATTTCCCAGAGTTTAAGTTGTTGCCTTTAGATAAAAGACGCTTGTTGTTCGTAGAGTTTTTATTATCCAAAAAGTATTTTGATTTTGGCGAATACCCAAAAGGGCTATTACCATTTCACAACTATAAAACCCACATTTCTACAGCCTTTGAAGAGCACCTTGTTGAGGCGAGTCAATATGCTGCTATTGGTGGCAAAGCAACACTCCATTTCACAATTTCAAATCAGCATCAAAATCAATTTTTAGAACATTACAAATCCATAAAAGAGATAGTAGAATCCAAAACCAATACATCTTTTGACATTTCGTATTCTTTTCAAGATTCAAAAACCGATACTATTGCCATTACATTAGACAATAAACCTTTTAAGCTCAATGGTAAATTATTGTTTCGTCCATCCGGGCATGGAGCACTTCTACATAATTTGAACGCTATTGATGCAGATTTGATTTTTATTAAAAATATTGATAATGTGATGATGCAACATAGCATGGACGAAATGGTGTATTACAAAACAATTTTGGGGGGCTATTTACTAAAAATTCAATCCAAAGCATTTGACTATGCTCATCACCTTGATCAATCTGATATTTCAGAGGAAAAAATTAATGAAATTGCAAATTTTCTATCAGATAAAATGAATGTACATATTTCTTCAGAGTTTGAAAAATATGCAAATCATTACAAAATAGAGTATTTAAAATCTAGGATTCATCGTCCAATACGAGTTTGTGGGATGGTAAAAAATGAAGGCGAACCTGGTGGTGGTCCTTTTTGGATAAAACACGAAAATGGAGAATTGAGTTTACAAATTGTAGAAATGAACCAAATTAACACTAAGTCTGAAAGTCAAAATAAGATTATAAAATCTGCTACACATTTTAACCCTGTTGATATTGTTTGTGGGGTTAGAAATTACAAAGGTGAAAAGTATGATTTAAATCAGTTTGTGGATGCTAAAACCCATTTTGTGGCCATAAAAAATAAGTATGGTAAAAAACTCAAAACACTTGAGCGTCCTGGACTTTGGAATGGTGGTATGGCTCTGTGGAATACTGTTTTTGTTGAAGTCCCTCTTTCAACTTTTAATCCAGTAAAAAAGGTGCATGACTTACTAAAAGCACCACATCAATTGGAAGTTTAAAAAAAATATAAATAACTTTTATAAGTTTTATTTCTAATGTAACTTTGCACTATTCTCAATAAAGGGGTGCCGCAAGGCTGAGATCATACCCATTGAACCTAGAACAGGTAATGCTGTTTAGGGAAATACTGAAACACTATGTTTCATTTTTTAGTTTAATTTTATTTAACAAAGAATAATGACCTCTTTTTATTCGATTAAAAAAATCTTATGAAAAAATATATTCTTTATTTGGTGTTTTTTGTCACTACAAATTTCACACTTTTTGCCCAAAACAATCAAGCTCAAGACTCTACCACAACACAAAACTTGGATGAGGTGTTGGTAAAAGCTGTAAGAGTAAAACCTAATGCGCCAATCACTCATTCTAATGTGTCAAAAAAAGACATTCAAAAACGTAATTTAGGTCAAGACATTCCGATATTACTTAACTACCTCCCTTCAGTTGTATCGTCCTCTGATGCTGGAGCAGGAATTGGGTATACCTATTTGCGTGTTCGTGGTACAGATGACACCCGTGTCAATGTTACCATAAACGGGATTCCATATAATGATGCCGAAAGTCAAGGTACATTTTGGGTCAATCTTGGAGATTTTGCTTCTTCTGTGGAAAGTTTACAATTACAGCGAGGTGTTGGAACTTCCACCAATGGTTCAGGGGCTTTTGGTGCAAGTCTAAACATTTTAACTGATGCTATTTCAGAACATTCTGGTGGCGAAATTGCTAATTCTTTTGGATCTTTTGGAACCCGAAAGCATAGTATAAAATTTACTACTGGACTTGTAAATGAGCACTTTGAATTTGCAGGGCGATTATCTAAAATTTATTCTGATGGATATGTCGATCGTGCCTTTACCTATTTAAAATCGTATTATTTACAAGGAAATTATGTGGATGATAACACTTTAGTTAAAGCCATAACTTTTGGAGGAAAAGAAAAAACCTACCAGTCTTGGTATGGATTGAGTAAAGAACAAATGGAGCAGGACCGCACTCAAAATCCATATACCTACGACAACGAAACCGACAACTACTGGCAAGACCACTATCAATTGCATTGGAATGAAACTTTAAATTCAAATTGGTCTACAAACCTTGGTTTAAACTACACTAGAGGAAAAGGCTTTTTTGAGCAATTTAAAGATGATCGAGATGCTGCAGACTACAACAACCTTATCAATGATGGGAGTGATGTGATTGTACGTCGCTGGTTAGACAATCATTTTTATGTATTGAATGCCAATACAACCTACCAAAAAAATGGGTTAGAAATTATTTCGGGAATATCCTATAGCGATTATACTAATGATCATTATGGAGAGTTGATTTGGGCAAACGATTTAGTTTCAGAAACAAGCATTAGAGATCGCTATTATTTGAGCATTTCGGACAAATCTGATTTTAGTATTTTCTCTAAGGCCACCTTTAGAATGTCGAATACTGTACAAGCATTTTTAGATCTTCAAACTCGATTTGTAAATTACACCACCACAGGACTTACATCTAACAGAGCACCTATTGATGTAGATGAAGATTTTAATTTTTTTAATCCAAAATTTGGGTTAACCTACACACTCAATGCTAATAATAGTATTTATGCTTCATATGCAAGGGCAAACAAAGAACCTAATCGCAATGACTTTGAAAGCAATGCTACAGATGTAAAACATGAAACATTAAATGATTTTGAATTGGGTTGGCGACATCAATCTAAAGGATTTAGTCTTAATGCCAACCTGTATTATATGCAGTACGATAACCAGTTGGTACTTACTGGAGCTCTAGATAATGTGGGTGAATATCTTCGAGAAAATGTGGATAGCAGCTACCGTTTGGGGCTAGAGTTGGATGCGAGTATTGTACTAACAGAACAATTGACATTGAATTCTAATTTAGCCTTGAGCAAAAATAAAATCCAAGATTTAACAATTAACCGTGATGGAGGAATACAAAATTTAGGGGATACTACTATTGCATTTTCACCAGATGTTGTCGCTACTAACGCTTTGGAATATGCTCCAAACAATAAATTCAGAGCTGCATTGATTGGAAAATATGTAGGAGAACAATACATGAGTAATACAGATACAGAAGCGTCTAAATTGGACAGTTATTTTGTGACAGATTTAAATTTTAGTTATACACTTCCTGTAAACAATGTGTTTAAATCTATTGTATTTACGGGTATGGTCAACAACTTATTTGATTTGGAATATGCAGATCGTGGTTACACCTATTTGGACACTTGGAGTGGTCCAACCGCTACAGAAATACAGGGGTATTACCCACAAGCTACCCGCAACTTTTTATTGGGAATGACCTTAATATTTTAGGGAAGAGATTACTTTAAAATAAAAACCCTACACCAGTGGTGTGGGGTTTCTTTGTTTATTAAATTTCAGATTAGATTAAACGCTTTATGCATTATTGTTAAGATTTAGTGAATTAAAAGTTGTGTGGGAATGATTTTTATAGTTTTATCCAGACAGGAAGCATTTATTGAAGAATATTTTAATAATTGTGCGCTTGAAAACGGAAATTCTATTAACGAATCAAATAGTTTGGTAAAATCCAAAATCATATACGTTTTATTAGTTGTTTCAAATCTCGTTTTTTCTCAGCAGAAAATTACTGGGAAAATTTATGGCGAAAAAGCCGTTGCAAAGCATGTAAGAATCACAAATATCACTCAAGATACTTCCACATATTCTGATGAAAAAGGAGATTTTTCAATTAATGCTTCTGAAAATGATACAATTTCTTTTGAGTCTTCATTTTATATAGCTCAAAAAATTAGGGTCAAAGCACTCCATTTTACTGAAATTTTGGTCATTCAACTTAAAAATCAAGTCAATGAACTTGAGGAAGTTGCCCTTAAAAATAAGACTAAGGAAAAAGAATTTAGTGCTGAAAAACAAAATTTAAATTTGAACAATCAAATTCGTAAGGATAAAAAAAATAATCTTCACAGATATCAACCTACAAATTATAACTTTGATTTCGTTGCAGTATTTGGACTTATTTATAATCTACTAAAAAGTAAAAAAAAGCGTAAGCCTACAGAAACCTATATTTCTTATAAAGATTTGGACGAGCTGTTTAAAAAAAGCCATTTTTTTAATGATGCACTTTTGAAAAACACACTTAAAATTACATCGGAATACAAATATTTATTTTTCGATTATTGTGAAGGACAAAATATTAAATCAGATTATTTAAAATAGGAAAATGAATTTTTATTATTAGATTCTTTGGTTGAGCTCAGTTCCGAATTTTTGAGTTATTTAAACTAATTCGAAATAAACAACTCATTTCCAATACGTTCTACTCTGTATGGTTTTAGTGAGCACTGTAAATTGGAATTTTGCAGAGGTTGACCTGTAAACAAACTGTATTTGTGTGTTTCGTCACAACCACAAATTCCTTCTATACCAGTGATGTTTAAAATCGCACAATCACTAAAAGTATGGTTTGGGTCTGCCGCATCAAAGGCCACATAGCCTGTTCCCGTATTATTTACAATAATTCCTCCATTACCTTCATTCGGGACATACACTGGATTGCTAGGGAACATCAATTGATTATATTGAGACAGGTTGAGATTTAAGCTTACATTTACACCTACATTTAGTAGAAAATTACAATTTTCATCATAATGATCTCTTTTTGAGCAACTCCATAAAAAAATACAAAGCACAATCCAGCATAAATAGTTGATTTTCAAATGTTTAAAAAGAGGAGCATCTTTGTGTAGCATTTTTAAGGATTTTTAGTAATGTGTAGACCAAAATACAACAAAAATTATCTTAAGCTAAATATTTTGTATATTTGTATGGTAATCTCGTGAAAACGGGATTTTTTCTATTTTAGTATATGTTTAAAATAAAGCACCTAAATCAAATTAAATAAAATTATAAACGCATGAGTAATGTATCATATTATACCGCAGAAGGACTAAAAAAATTGCGTGATGAGCTTCAACAGCTCAAAGACGTGGAGCGTGTAAAAGCGTCCAAAGCTATTGCTGAAGCACGTGACAAAGGCGATTTGAGTGAAAATGCCGAATACGATGCTGCTAAAGAAGCACAAGGAATGCTCGAAATGCGTATTTCAAAACTAGAAGATACCTTAGCTGGTGCTCGGCTTATTGATGAATCTCAGTTAGATACTTCAAAAGCACTGGTGTTGTCTAATGTTAAAATAAAAAACCAAACCAATGGTATGGAACTTACCTATCTTTTGGTTGCCGATGGCGAGGCCGATTTGGCCGCTGGAAAAATTTCTGTAAACTCGCCCATCGGAAAAGGATTGTTAGGAAAAAGTGTTGGTGATATTGCAGAAATTCAAGTTCCTAATGGTGTAATAAAATTTGAAATTTTAGAAATTACGCGATAAAATCCCTTGATGGCTTCAATATTTTCAAAAATAATTGCGGGAGAAATTCCTTGTTATAAAGTAGCAGAAACCAATGACTTTTTAGCTTTTTTGGATATTAATCCCAATGCCAAAGGGCATACACTTTGTATTCCTAAAAAAGAAGTTGATAAACTGTTTGATTTGGATGAATCTACCTATGATGGGCTGATGAAGTTTTCGAGAACTGTAGCAGTTGCCATTGAAAAAGCAGTGCCTTGCAAACGTGTAGGTATGACTGTTGTAGGTCTTGAAGTTCCTCATGCCCACGTACATTTGATTCCATTAAATGCTATGGAAGACGCCCAATTCATTAAAAAAGAATCTCTTTCTTCTGAAGACTTTGAAACAACTGCAAAAGCAATCGCTAGCTTTCTGTAATTTTTTTTAAAGTAATCTGAATCGTGGTTCCTTTACCAATTTCTGAAGAAAGCACCTTAATTTTTCCATTATGATATTGTTCTACGATGCGTTTGGCTAGCGATAATCCTAATCCCCAACCTCTTTTTTTGGTAGTATAACCAGTTTCAAAAATGGTTTTGAATTGCTTTTTTGGAATCCCCGAACCACGATCTGAAATTTCAACAATAACGTCTTGATGAGTCGTATGTAATTCCAGGCTGATTTGCCCTTTGCCTTTCATGGCATCAATACCATTTTTCACCAAATTTTCAATGGTCCAATTATAAAGTTCTTCATTTAGTTGAACTAAAATAGGTGTTGCAGGTAATTTAATGTCAAAATGAACCAATTGACTGCTACGCGATTGCAAATATTGAATCGATGTTTGTGTTGCCGTTACAATATCAATTGCAGCAAGTTGAGGTATTGAACCAATTTTACTAAAGCGTTCTGTAATGGTTTCCAAACGCTGAATATCATTGTTGATCTCATCAATATATGTTGAATTTACATTTTCATTTTTGAGCAATTCTGCCCAACCAATGAGTGAAGACAATGGTGTTCCAATTTGATGTGCGGTTTCTTTGGCCATTGCTGTCCAAAGCTTATTTTGTGTGACAGATCTAGAGCTTCTGTAAAAGAAATAAATCAGCCCTGCGAACAGTAAAATAATCAAGACCAATGCCATCGGGTAATATTTGAGTTTGTTCAACAAAATAGAATTGCCATAATATAATGTAGATAATACTTCTCCATCATAAACAACCTCCAATGGCGGATTTTCTTTGGCAAATTTTTCACTCAATTTTTGTAAGTATTGCTGACTGTTTTTGCCCTCCAAATCAATATTATTGGACTGAAAAAAACCTTTAGAATCAACAATAATCATTGGGGTAGTGGTATTGCTTTGAATGATTTTTAGAGGAAATTCGCTAATATTACCATTGAGGTCTTGGGTTTTTGAAAGCTCAATTTGTGCCGCAGAAAAATTCTCCATTTTTACTCGCTCTTCTTCTTTAAATTTTTGAAAAAAGCGATAGGTGTTCCACATTATAAGCGAAACAATTAGAAAAGATACCAGAATTATAATCCAGTTGAGTACTGATCGATTTGAACTTAATTTCATTGGTTACATTTTTCAACTTTAAATATAATGCAATTCTGTTGATATTATTGCTTTTAATTTTAATCAACTTCTTTTTACTCACAACATATTTATTAATTTTGTCATATATTTATACCTATGACCTCATTTGATCCAAAAGATTGTACAATTCAGCAACTACAAGCCTTACTTTCTAGTGCTGTTGCGCCACGCCCCATTGCTTTTGCTAGTACAATTGATAGTGATGGAAATCCAAATTTATCCCCATTTAGTTTTTTCAATATTTTTAGTACTAATCCCCCAATTTTAATTTTTTCGCCAGCACGCCGTGTTCGAGATAATACAACAAAACATACGCTTCAAAATGTTCAAGAAGTGAAAGAGGTTGTCATTAATGTGGTGCATTACGAAATGATTCAGCAAATGTCATTGAGCAGTACGGAGTATGCTAAAAATGTGAATGAGTTTAAAAAATCTGGGTTAACGATGTTAGCATCTGATTTGGTACGCCCATTTCGAGTGGCCGAATCGCCTATTCAAATGGAATGTAAAGTAAACGAAATCAAACCTTTGGGCACAGAAAATGGTGCTGGAAATTTAGTCATTTGCGAAGTTCTTAAGATTCACGTGTCCGAAACCGTTATGACTTCTGATGGGACTATAAATCAAGAAAAATTAGATTTGGTTGCACGTGGCGGTGGAAGTTATTATATTCGAGCCAAGGAAGGGTTTTTGGAAATCCCAAAACCGCTAAAAACGCTTGGTATTGGTGTAGATGCTCTTCCAAAAGAAGTGCAACAAAGTACAATTTTAACAGGTAATGACTTGGGTATTTTGGGCAACGTTGAAGCACTGCCAAATGCTGAAGAGCTGGAAGAATTTTGGAGTCATTCGAAACATCAAAATTTAAAAAATGAATTAAAAACAACTGAAAAAAAACATTTAAAAGCTAAAGAACTTTTACAACAAGGACAAGTTTACAATGCTTGGTGTGTGTTATTAAAATAAAAAAGATAAATTAGAACATGGAAATACAAGGAAAAATTAAATTAATAGGCGAGACACAAACAGTGGGGTCAAATGGATTTAGAAAAAGAGAATTGGTGGTGACCACCGAAGAACAATACCCACAGCATTTGTCTGTAGATTTTGTACAAGATAAAACAGAGTTATTGAATAATTTTCAAGTTGGCCAACAGGTAAAAGTTGGGATCAATTTACGTGGTCGTGAGTGGATAAGCCCACAAGGTGAAACCAAACATTTTAATTCTATTCAAGGATGGCGAATCGACAGCTTACAACAAAATCAAGCAGCTGAAGCTGCACCGCCTGTACCGCCTATGGAAGCTTTTGAGCCAGCGTCTGACCTTAATGACAACGAGCCAGACGATTTGCCATTTTAATGATTTTTGAATAATAAAAATTGAAGATGCAATGGGATCCCTAAACGAAAAAGACTTTCAGATTTGTTCTGATACTTCAGCATTCAAAAAAGTTCTAAACTCAAAATTAGAACCAAAGAAGTATGCGTCTATTTTGGAGGGGGTGCATTATGAAACAGAGTTGCTAAAACTTCAAGCAGAACTTGTGGATTTGCAGCAATGGGTTGCCAAACACAAAAAACGTGTATGCGTCATTTTTGAAGGACGTGATGCTGCCGGTAAAGGCGGAGCAATTCGGCGTTTTACTGAGCATTTGAATCCACGTTCTATGCGTGTAGTTGCTCTAACAAAACCTACTGAAGTTGAGCAAGGGCAGTGGTATTTTAGACGCTATATCAAAGAATTACCAGAGCCAGGAGAATTGGTCTTTTTCGATCGGAGTTGGTACAATCGTGCTGTAGTAGAACCTGTTATGGGATTTTGCACCGATGAGCAGTACAAAAAATACATGGTTCAGGTTCCAGAGTTTGAACATATGCTTTATGAAGACGGTGTCATTATTATAAAATTTTGGTTTTCCATTTCTAAAGACGAACAACTGAGACGTTTCAATTCTCGGTTGGCCAATCCATTAAAGCAGTGGAAGTTTAGTCCTGTGGACAAAGAAGGTCAAAAACGTTGGGATTTGTATACAGATTATAAAGAGCAAATGTTTAGTCAAACCCATACGTCATTTAGTCCATGGATAATTATAAAAACAAACAATAAAAAAGAAGCACGATTAGAAAGTATTCGTCATGTGCTTTCTAAGTTTGAATATGATCGTAAAGGAAGTTCAAAAACAACGATTCTACCCGATCCAAATGTGGTGCAACGTTATCATAGATTGATTACAAGAATTGACTGATTATGAGTGAATTAACGCCAAAAAATTTAAAAAAATTGAACTCAAATCGAGGGCTAAAACTTTTTCTAAAAGAAAAAGACATGACCCCTACAAAGGCATTGCGTATTTTAAATTATGAGGCAAAACTCAATAAATTACAAGAAGAACTCATCAAACTTCAGCAATGGGTTGAGGACGAGGGTGAAAAATTGGTAGTCATTTTTGAAGGGCGAGATGCCGCTGGAAAAGGCGGTGCTATAAGAAGAATTACTCAGCATTTGAATCCTCGAGAATTTAATGTGGTAGCTCTTCCAAAACCAACGCCTGAAGAACAAGGGCAATGGTATTTTCAAAGGTATATTAAAAATTTGCCACGAAGTGGACAAATTACTTTTTTTGACCGCAGTTGGTACAATCGTGCTGTGGTAGAACCTGTTAATAGGTTTTGTACCGATGAAGAGTACAAAATTTTTATGAATCAAGTGAATAATTTTGAACAAATGCTTATTGAGTCTGGCGTTCGCTTGGTAAAGTTTTATTTCTCGATTTCAAAAGACGAACAAGCACGACGTTTTAAGGAGATTAAAACTAGTCCGGTCAAAAAATGGAAGTTTAGTCCTGTTGATCAAACGGCGCTAGAGCGTTGGGATGATTATACCGATTACAAGAAAAAAATGTTTGAAAAAACAGACACCAAAATTGCCCCTTGGATTGTTATAAAGGCCAATAAAAAAATGCGAGCAAGGGTTGAGGTCGTTCAAAAACTTTTGGAGATAGTGCCTTATTCTAAAGCCACTTCATTATAACGAAAACAACTGATTTCATGATCGTTAACCATACCTGTGGCTTGCATATGCGCATAGACTACAGTACTACCAACAAATTTGAATCCACGTATTTTTAAATTCTTACTAATGGCATCACTCAAGGGGGTATTGGCGGGAAGTTTTTTATAATCTGTAATGTGATTTTTTATGGGTTTTCCATCAACAAAAGCCCAAATATAATTGCTAAAACTTTTAAATTCTTCTTGGATTTTTAAAAAAGCTTGAGCATTACTAATGGCGGCTTTTATTTTGAGTTTATTTCTAATAATCCCTTTGTTTTGGACAAGTTCCTGAAATTTTGTTTCATTATAGCTCGCCACTTTTTTGTAATCAAAATCATCAAAAGCTGTTCTAAAATTTTCACGTTTTTTAAGTACAGTAATCCAACTCAGTCCTGCCTGAAAGGTTTCAAGAATTAGAAATTCAAATAGTTTTTGATCATCAAAAAGGGGAACACCCCACTCCGTATCATGATAATTTTCATAGAGGGTATTCCCCTCGCACCAGCCACAGCGTTGTTTTTTTGTCATGATGATGTTTCAACAAAAATTATTCCTTTTTTAAACTATCAATAAAAGCATCAACAGAAATAGCATGATCAACAGAAAATTTTCCAATTTTAGTACGCCTCAATGCAGATAAATGTGCGCCAGAATTTAGTACTTTTCCAAAATCATGTGCTAAAGATCGGATATATGTGCCTTTGCTACATTGAATTTCAAAATCTACTTCTAAGCCATTTATGGCAGTAATATTGAAAAAATCTATAACGATTTTACGAGCCGAAATTTCCACTTCTTTGCCTTCTCTTGCAAATTCATAAAGTCGTTTTCCATCTTTTTTTAGTGCCGAAAAAACAGGAGGATATTGTTTTATAGTCCCTGTAAATTTTGCAGTCGTTTGATGGATTAAATCTTCTGTAATGTGTGTTGTGGGGTATGTGGCATCAATCTCAGTTTCTAAGTCATAAGAGGGTGTTGTACTGCCCAAAACGAATGTTCCAGTGTATGTTTTTACTTGAGCTTGATACTGTTCAATTTGCTTTGTTTTTTTTCCTGTACAAATAATTAAAAGTCCTGTGGCCAAAGGGTCTAAAGTGCCAGCATGTCCAACTTTAATTTTTTTAATTTGAAATGTTTTTCGAATATGCCAACGCACTTTGTTGACTACCTGAAAAGAAGTCCATTCTAGGGGTTTATCAATCAACAATAGCTGACCATTTTTATAGTCTTCAACGGTTTTCATGACTTAAAAATAGGTTGATAAAATGGCAATAATTCCAACCACAGCACAGTAGTAGGCAAAATATTTTAATTGGCTATTTTTCACCAATCGAATCATCCATGTACACGCCAATAAGCCCGACACAAATGCCGTAATAAATCCAATACCTAACGATGTAATTTGTGCATTTTCGTAACTCAATTCGCCACTAAAAATATCTTTAAAAATTTTTCCAAATATTAAAGGGATAACCATCAAAAATGAAAATCTGGCCGCCTTGGTTTTGTCAATGCCAAGCAACACGGCTGTAGAAATCGTAGCACCCGATCTTGAAATTCCAGGGAGTATGGCTACGGCTTGTGCTACACCAACTGTAAAAGCATTTTTAAAACTTACATTTTTTGAAGTGTTTTGTGCGCGATCGGCCAATAATAGCAAAAGTCCTGTTATGATAAGCATAGCACCAACCAAAACGATATTATTTGAAAATAAGGATTCCAATTCCGTTTCAAAAAAAACACCAATTAAGGCCGCAGGAAGCATTGAAATTATAATTTTAAAAATGAATTGGGTATTAGAATTCCATTCAAATTTCAGAAGCTCTTTTATGATTTCAAAAATATCTTTTCTAAACACCACAATGGTACTTAAGGCGGTTGCAAAATGTAGAACTACTGTAAAAATCATACTTTCTTTTGGGAGAGAGTTGTCGCCAAGTAGCGATTTTCCAAGTTCCAAATGTCCGCTAGATGAAACAGGAAGAAATTCTGTAAGCCCCTGAATAATACCTAGAATAAGACTGTCTAAATAATCCACTTATGATTTAGGTTTTAGAAGAATTGCATAGATCTGAATACCAAAACCAATAAGGATGAGTGTTGGAGCAACACGTATTCTTTGTACACTAAAAACAGCATCACTAAAAACATTGGGATCATCAGAACCACCACCTGCCATTAGAATAAACCCAAGAGCAATAAAAGCCAAACCGATAAACATCCAAATGTAGTTTTTCTTTGAAAAAACAAAGTTTTGTTTTGCGGCTTCTTTTCGTTTTTTTTCTCCCATAGTTTTTTTGTTTTATTGTAGATGTATAAGTAGTTTAATAGTAAAGTTGATCTGTTTTTAGATTTAAAAAACGTTGTGTTGCCAAGTGTGTACTGATCCATGTGATGACTATTCCAATTCCTAAAATACACATAAACAAAATCCCTAATTCTATAGGATAATCAATGAGTTTTAGTTCTGGAAAAGAAGTGTTTAGATAGTAAATAAGTAAACAATTGGCGCCAATGCCTACTAATGCACCCAAAACACCTAATCGGATATTATGAAGTACAAATGGCCTTCTTATAAATTGCTTTGTAGCTCCAACCATTTGCATGGTTTTTATTGAAAAACGTTTGGAATATACGGCTAAACGGATAGAACTATTTATGAGCAACATTGCAATAATGGCGAATATCCCACTAATGACCAAAATCCAAAACCCTAGACGTTTTACATTACTATTCATAAGTGAAACAAGGTCTTTATCATATTTGACATCTTCCACAAAATTTTTCTGTAGTGCTTTTTCGGAGATACTGTCTAATCTTTTTGCAGTAACATATGGGGCGAGCAAATTGACTTCAAGGGAGTTTTTTAATGGGTTGTAGCCCACATCATCCAAAAAGTCTTTGCCATACTCAGCGGCCATAAATGTTGCGGCTTCATCTTTGGAGATAAATCGGGTTTGTTTGACATAACTGGCTACACTCAAGCTTTTCTTCAATTGATTGATTTCAATGGGTTTTGTTTCATCTTCCAAATAAATGGTAAGAACTACTTTTTCTTTAAATTCATCAGAAATGTGCTTAGCGTTTAGCACTAAAATTCCTAAAATTCCGAGTAAAAAAAGCACCAAACTAATGCTGATGACTACTGAAAAGTAGGAGGATATTAATCGTCTTTTTTGATGTTTTTCAAATGTTGAGCCCATTGCTTTAGTCTTGGTTTGGTAAAAATATAAAACTTCCTCAAATAAAATGTAAATTTGCAAGCAATAAAGTAGGAATCATGACATACAATTTCAGGGAAATTGAAGCCAAATGGCAAAACTATTGGGAGCAAAACCACACATTTAAAGCAGAATTAAGTTCTGAAAACCCAAAATATTATGTACTAGATATGTTTCCATATCCTAGTGGTGCGGGCTTGCACGTTGGGCATCCCTTAGGATATATTGCATCTGATATTTATGCGCGCTACAAACGTCACAAGGGGTTCAATGTTTTGCATCCACAAGGGTATGATAGTTTTGGGCTACCTGCCGAACAATATGCGATTGAAACGGGTCAGCATCCTGCGGTTACTACAGAAGAAAATATCAATACATACCGGCGTCAGCTCGATCAAATAGGATTTTCTTTTGATTGGAGTCGGGAAGTACGAACCTCTTCTCCAGAGTATTACAAATGGACACAATGGATTTTTATTCAATTATTTGAATCTTGGTACGATCGTTCAGCAAACAAAGCAAGACCAATTTCAGAGCTTATGGCTCTATTTTCAAAAGAAGGGAACAAGTCCGTAGATGCTGTTTGCGATGATGATACACCTACTTTTTCTGCTACACAATGGACTACTTTTTCAGAAAAAGAACAACAAAACATTCTTTTAAAATACAGATTAACCTATTTGGCAGAAACAGAGGTCAATTGGTGTCCAGAGCTCGGTACAGTTTTGGCCAATGACGAAATTGTCAATGGGGTTTCAGAGCGTGGAGGATTTCCTGTGGTTAGAAAAAAAATGACCCAGTGGAGTATGCGTATATCTGCTTATGCCGATCGTTTGTTGACAGGTCTTGATACAATAGATTGGACCGATGCGCTTAAAGAAAGTCAACGCAATTGGATTGGAAAATCTGTAGGCGCATCTGTACGCTTTAATGTTGTAGATTTTGATGCCAAAATTGAAGTTTTTACCACTAGACCCGATACAATTTTTGGAGTTTCATTTATGACATTGGCTCCAGAACATGAACTTGTAAATGCCATTACAACAGATGCGCAAAGGCTAGCAGTTGAAGACTATATTTTAGCCACTTCAAAACGAAGTGAACTTGAACGAATGGCGGATGTAAAAACCATTTCAGGGGTCTTTACTGGAGCTTATGCCGAGCATCCATTTACAAAAGAACCCATCCCTATTTGGATTGGAGATTATGTTCTTGCAGGTTACGGAACAGGTGCTGTAATGGCTGTACCCTGTGGTGATCAAAGAGATTATGATTTTGCAAAACATTTTGATATTTCTATTCCAAATATTTTTCACGATACTGATATTTCAAAAGAAGCATTTACTGATAAATCAAATACTAAAATTGCAAACAGTCAATTTTTGGACGGATTAGATTTTAAAGCAGCTACAAAATCAGTAATTGAAGCGCTAGAAAAAATCAATCAGGGAGAAGGTAAGATCAACTATCGTTTACGTGATGCGGTCTTTTCTAGACAGCGCTATTGGGGGGAACCTTTTCCAGTGTATTATGTAGAAGGGATGCCACAAATGATAGATCAAAAGCATTTGCCAATTTCACTTCCAGAAGTCGAAAAATATTTACCAACGGAAGAAGGAGAGCCGCCTTTGGGGCGTGCTGAGGTTTGGGCTTGGGATACTCAAAAAAATACAATCGTCCATAATTCTGAAATAGACCACAAAACAGTATTTCCATTAGAACTCAATACCATGCCAGGATGGGCGGGGAGCTCGTGGTATTTTAACCGTTATATGGATCCTCACAATTCGGATGAATTTGCAAGTCAAGAGGCACTTAATTATTGGCAAGAAGTAGATTTGTACATTGGTGGGAGCGAGCACGCAACGGGACATTTATTATATGCACGTTTTTGGCAAAAATTTCTATTTGATAGAGGCTATTTACCTAAGGATGAATTTGCAAAAAAATTGATCAATCAAGGGATGATTTTGGGAACTAGTGCTTTTGTTGCTCGAGTTGAAGGCAGCAATACTTTTGTTTCCAATGATCAAATTAATGATAAAAACGTACAATACATTCATGCTGATGTCAGTTTTGTAAATGCTTCTGACGAATTGGACATTGAGGCGTTTAAATTGTGGCGAAAAGAATTTTCTGATGCAGAATTTATGTTATCTGAAGATGGAAGTTTTAAGGTCAAACGCGAGGTTGAGAAAATGTCAAAATCAAAATATAATGTGGTCAATCCAGATGAAATTTGTGAAACCTATGGGGCAGATGCCCTACGATTATATGAGATGTTTTTGGGGCCATTGGAGCAATATAAGCCTTGGAATACCGCAGGGATTACTGGAGTATCAAGTTTTCTAAAAAAATTATGGAAATTGTATATCGGAGATTCTGGTTTAAAAGTAAATGATGCTCAGCCAACTAAGGACAACCTAAAAACACTCCATAAAACCATAAAAAAAGTAACTGAAGACATTGAGCAATTTTCGTTTAATACATCGGTGTCTAATTTTATGATTGCCGTTAACGAATTGAGTGTTCAGAAGTGTACAAGTCGTGAGGTTTTGGAATCTCTTTTAATTTTGATTTCGCCATACGCACCACATATTGCCGAAGAACTCTGGGCAAAACTCGGTCATCAGTCCTCCATTTCAATAGCTGAATTTCCAGTTTTCGAGCCTAAGCATTTAGTCGAAAGTTCTAAAAACTATCCTATTTCCTTTAATGGAAAAATGCGTTTTACACTGGAATTACCTTTAGATTTAAGCAAAGAAGAAATTGAGAAAACAGTATTGGCGCACGAAAAAACCATAGCACAATTAGAAGGGCGTGTTCCCAAAAAAGTGATTGTTGTTCCTGGTAAAATTGTAAATATTGTTGGCTGATATCGATTATATTGAAGGCATTGGGTTGTTAGCAGCAGCGCTAACCACCTATTCGTTTTTCCCCCAAGTGTATAAAACCTGGAAAACGAAAGACGTTTCAGCATTTTCAATGACAACATTCACATTATTTTTTATTGGTATTGTATGTTGGTTGATTTATGGAATCCACAAAGAAAGCCTATCAATGATTTTAGCCAATACTATTACAATGGTTTTGGCATTTATTATTTTGGTATTCATTTTTAAATACAGAAAACCTTAACGTTTAAAATTTCACTTTTTGAAGAATTGGTGTTATTTTTGATGTACAAAATCTAAAAAAACAAATCTTATGGGAACCTATTATTTACTACTTGGACTAATTGCGCTAGTCAGTTGGATGGTAAGCTCTACCTTGAAGCGTAAATTTGCAAAATATTCAAAAACACACTTACGTAATGGCATGTCGGGTGCAGAAATTGCAGAAAAAATGCTTGCCGATCATGGTATAAACAATGTTCGTGTGGTTTCTGTAAAAGGGCGTTTGACCGATCATTATAATCCAAAAGATCGCACAGTAAACTTGAGTGAAGCCGTCTATCACGAACGCAATGCAGCTGCAGCTGCGGTGGCTGCTCACGAATGTGGGCATGCAGTACAGCATGCACAAGCCTATAGTTGGTTACAAACACGTTCAACGCTTGTACCGATTGTTAATGTCTCTTCAAGTCTATCGATGTGGATCATTCTAGCAGGCTTAATGCTTGGTTTTGGTGCGGGTCTTGGTCTTGGATTTTGGGTGGCTGTACTTGGTTTTGGATTAATGGCCGTTGCAACTGTTTTTAGTTTTGTAACGCTACCAGTAGAGTACGATGCGAGTAACAGAGCATTAGCTTGGCTAAAAAGCAGGAATATCGTGTCTCGCGAAGAATATAAAGATGCAGAAGATGCTTTGAAATGGGCGGCACGCACATATTTAGTGGCTGCACTAGGTGCTTTAGCAACATTGATGTATTGGGCGCTTCAAATTTTTGGCAGAGACTAGATTTTAATCTGTCGATCCAACTGTTGATTTAATGAAATAAACGTTTCTGTTCTGGAAACACCAGAAATATCCTGAATGCTTTTATTAAGGACATTCATTAAATGTTCGTTGTCTTTACAAAGGATTTTGATAAGAATACTCCAATCGCCGGTCGTGTAGTGGCATTCCAAAACTTCTGGAATCCGCTTGAGTTGACGTACAGCTTCGGCATTGTTTTTGGCTTTTTCGAGATAAACACCAACAAAAGCCATGGTTTTATACCCTAAAACTTTTGGATTAATCACAAATTTTGATCCTTCAATCAAGCCAGAATTTTCTAGCTTTCTTAATCTTTGATGAATAGCAGCCCCAGAAATCCCAACACTTCGTGCAATTTCTAAAATAGGGGTTCGAGCATCTTTCATTAAGGCTCTTAAAATGGTTTTATCTATACCATCAATTGAAAATTCGGACATATTTTATCATTTTTTGAGTGGAATGACACAAAAATATTAAATTATTTTATAATTTATAACAAAATCAGGCATTTAATATATTATACCCTAAGTATTTTACTTCTTTTTCTTTAAAAATGATATCAAAATCTTCTAATTCTTTTAAAATTGGTTTGTATATCACTTTTTTGATAGGAATTTGAACACCTTTTAGGTTAAATTCATTGTTTAGTACTTTTAAAGCTCCAATTGCGATAGGTAATCCAACTGTTTTTGCCATTGCTGTATAGGTTTGATTGTCACCTTTACATACCATTGTAGCATCAATTTGGTGTTTTTTACCATTTAATTCGTAGCCAAATTTATGATACATCACAATCATGTCTTTGTCTTCTTGTTTTAGCGTCCAACTGTCCATTAAAATTTTTTGTAAAATTTGAGCTGGTGTTGCATTTTTAAGTTCAACTTTCTTGTTGGGATTAAATAGATCCAGTTCTTCTAATTTTTCCCAAATGATATCATCTTGATCAATTTTAAGTTGATGTCTTAATTTGAGTTCAACAGAATCTGAGTGACTATATGGTAAAAATGAATTTATAAAATCTCTATAGCTCATATGTTCGCTGTCCTCAATGGTATAACTGTCGTCTGTCATGCCGAGCATGATAAAAATTTGCCATGCTTTACCAAATCCAACCCGTCTGATGGTCCCACGATACAAGGTATGAATAGCATCCAAACCATAAATACTTTGGTATTTTAGGGAATCTCTATTGGCATAGGCCTCAAAACGACCATAGCCATCGACTTCCAAAAATTCTGTTCTACGGAATAAGCGGTGGTAGGGAATGTATTTAAATTTTCCTTCTTGCAAAAACTTAGCAGCGCCACCTTGCCCTGCTGTTACCACGTTTCTAGGGTTCCATGTAAATTTGTAATTCCACAAATTATTGTCGCTTTCTGGTGCCACAAGTCCGCCGGTGAACGATTCAAAAAGAATCATCTCGCCCCCATTGGCTTTGATACGGTCAATGACTGCCATGGCACTCATATGATCGATACCAGGATCAACACCCATTTCGTTTAAAAACAACAACCCTTTGGCTTCGACCTCTTTGTGTAGGGCTTGCATCTCATCGCTTACATAAGAAGCAGTGACCATATTTTTTCCGAATTTCAAACAATCTTTGGCCACCTCGATATGAAAACGTGCGGGCAACATTGAAACCACGATATCCGCGTTTTTAATTTGTTTGTGGCGTTGTTCTTCATTAAAAACATCAAAAGCAATGGCTTGGCCGTTGGGATGCTGATTAATGAGTTTTTCAGCAAAGGCACTATTTTTATCCGCTAAAATGACACGAAGTTGTTCTGCCTCTGACTTTTGCAGTAGGTATTGTACGAGATAGGCTGTGGATTTACCAGCGCCAATAATGAGGATGGTTCGCATATTGTGATTGCAATGATTACTTTTGTGTCTAAAGTTAAATATTTAAAATGAGTATGGAAAAGAAAATTTTTTTAGCGGCCTCAATTTTGGGTTTGATTGCTGTAGTCTTGGGGGCTTTTGCCGCACACGGACTTCGTAATCCGCTTGATACCATAAGTTTAGAAAGTTTTCAAACGGGGGTACGTTACCAAATGTACCATGCATTTTTTCTTTTTGTGGTTGGACTGATGCCACAACTACACCCCCAACAAAAAAAACGTTTGTTTTGGCTTACCCTTTTAGGTGTTCTTTTATTTTCGGGCTCTATTTATCTATTGGCCACCAATGCCTTAACCCCAATTGATTTTTCGTTTTTTGGTCCTGTTACTCCCATAGGAGGCTTATTGTTGATTAGTACTTGGGGAATGTCGGGGGTTTATTTTTTAAAGAATAAATTTTAAGTAATACCTGATATCAATAAAATTGTGATTCAATTCCTAAAATACCGTTATATATTGAATGAATAAGGATACATTGTACAACATCTTTATTTCTATAATATAAAAAAGATGTTATTAGCCTCATCAATAGATGAACAATTAAAATACTGGGGAAATGAAATATCGCAAAACAAGCCGAAGAAAGGAGTATAACAAAAACCTTTTTTAACTTTAATTTCATTAAGCTTTCCATAAAAATAGACTTCATAAACACCTATTCGATCAATGGAGCAGATATGAGATAATACAAGCCACTGATAAGTGTGTGTCTGTTTTCGTGGTGCTCAAAATAATTAAAATTAGGATTTAGTATATTGATTTCAACAAGGGATATTAACCAAATAAATAGACTAATTAAACTCCATTCAAAGACTTGTCTTATGTCTGGTCTTTTGTAGCGAAGTGTTATCATTTTTAGTTTTCGGGCAACATAAAAAGTTAGAGCATAAGACCCTATAATGATTAGATAAATAATTTCATTATTAATGTGTTTGTAAACGTAGGTATATAACAAAAATGATGAAACGATTAATAGGTTAAGAAAAATTAAAATAAAAATTAGTTTGAGGTTTAATTTCATGACTAAATTTTAAGTTGAGAGTGTCTTTTTCTATTTCAAACTAAAAAATTCAATACACAAGATTAGTTTGCATCTCAAACATTAACAAAACTTTATAAATTGTTTAATCTTTTGGCGGGTATTGGGGTTGAATTTTTTAAAATAAGGCGGTATTTTTGGGGATGTTTTACAAACAAGAATTGGTTTGTTTTGGGTTAGCATTTTCCACTTTAAAGCTAATAAATCACAAAAAATAAGATAAATTTTAGCTGTTTTTAAAAGAATAGTTACCTTTGTTTCTTTAATGCGATTCACTTTTTATGGAAAACGTACAACAAGTTACGAAAACGATTTCGTTAAAAGCACTCGGAATAACCTCAAAATCAGTTCATTACCAATGTTCTCCCGATCAACTGCACAAAAAAACCATTGCCCTAAAACAAGGCGTAGAGGCCTCGTCTGCTGCGCTGGCCATCAATACCGGCGAGTTTACAGGGCGTTCGCCCAAAGATCGTTTTATTGTTAAAGACGCCATCACCAAAGATAAAGTCTGGTGGGGGGACATCAACATTCCATTTTCGCCAGAAGCCTTTGATCATCTCTATACCAAAGTGATTCATTACCTTAACGATAAACCTTTGTATGTCCGAGATGCCTATGCTTGTGCAGACCCCAATTACCGTGTCAATATTCGTGTGGTTAACGAATATCCATGGAGCAATTTTTTTGCCTACAATATGTTTTTGCGTCCTAGTGCTTCAGAACTCAAAGATTTTACCCCCGAATGGACCATTGTTAATGCGCCTGGTTTTATGGCCAACGCAGAAGTTGATGGGACACGCCAGCATAATTTTGCCATTTTAAATTTTACAAAAAAAATCGCTTTAATCGGTGGAACGGGCTATACTGGAGAAATCAAAAAAGGGATTTTTTCGGCGCTAAATTTTATTTTGCCTGTATTTAAAAATACCTTGCCCATGCATTGCAGTGCCAATGTGGGTAAAAACGGGGAAACCTCCATATTTTTTGGACTCTCTGGGACTGGAAAAACCACACTATCCACCGATCCAGAACGCCAACTCATTGGCGATGACGAACATGGCTGGACCGCCGAAAATACCATATTTAATTTTGAAGGGGGCTGTTATGCCAAGGTCATCAATTTATCCAAAACCCAAGAACCAGACATTTATAATGCCATAAAAAAAGGGGCAATTTTAGAGAATGTGGTGATGGATAAAAATGGGAATGTCGATTTTACAGACAAAAGCATCACCCCAAACACACGGGTAAGCTATCCCATTCATCATATCAAAAATATTCAACCCAATTCTATTGGTAAAAACCCAAAACATATCTTTTTTCTTACCGCCGATGCTTTTGGTGTACTGCCCCCCATTTCGAAGCTTACTCCAGCTCAGGCGGCCTATCATTTTATATCGGGTTATACCGCAAAAGTGGCAGGAACAGAAGCAGGTGTCAATGAGCCAAAACCTATATTTTCGGCCTGTTTTGGTGCACCATTTATGCCGTTACACCCTACCAAATATGCCGAAATGTTGAGTGCCAAAATGAAATCCGCAGGGGTCACCGTTTGGTTGGTCAATACGGGATGGACTGGTGGACCTTATGGTATAGGCAAACGTATGGAACTGAAATATACCCGCGCCATGATTGCCGCAGCAATGGACGGCTCTTTGGAAGCAGCCAACAAAGATAATTACCATATTCATTCTGTTTTTGGCGTGCTGCAGCCAAGGGTGTGTCCCAATGTACCCACAGCCGTATTAAGCCCAAGAAAAACATGGAAAAATGACGAAGGATTTTATAAAATCGCCTATCAATTATCAAATTCGTTTGTTGATAATTTTAAACAATTCGAGGAATTTGCCAATGCCGAAATTATGAGTGGCGCGCCCAATGTAAAACCCAAGAAGTAATGCTGTAAAATCTATATGTTTTAAAGGTTTTTTCAGTTCAAATTAAAAGCGTAATTTTAAACTTTATAACAAACCAATGCGCTTTGCTCTCATTTTTTGTTTTACGATCTGTTTTTCTTGTCAATATTTTGAAAAGAAGAAACTCAATTCTGATGTCATTTTAGAACAAGAATTACAAACGTTCAAATGGGATGAGGTGGACCAGTATCCAACCTTTGAAACTTGTGATGAAGACCAAAATTATGAGGACAATAAGGCCTGTTTTGAATCGATTTTTACGACGCATATATTTGAGGTTTTAAAAGATAGCGACATGGTAGTTTTGGACACTGAAAATGATACCATATTGGTCAATTTTTTAGTTTCAAAAACAGGTAAAATTACACTTTCAAGTTTGGACGCTAGTCAGCTCTCTGAAGCATCAACTCAAAATTTGAATGAAATTTTAAGTGCAAGTCTTTTAGAATTGCCAAAATTATATCCAGCCATCAAACGCAGTCAGCATGTGCAAACCGTTTTTCAATTGCCCATAATTTTAAACACCAATTAGTATTTGCAATGAGTGAAAAAATCATATTGGGGATAGATCCAGGAACAACCATAATGGGTTTTGGATTGATAAAAGTCAAAGGAAAAACTATGGAGTTTTTGCAATTGAACGAATTGCAATTGAAAAAATACAGCGATCATTACTTAAAATTAAAACTCATTTTTGAACGTACTCTAGAGCTGATTGACACCTTCAACCCTGATGAAATTGCCATTGAAGCACCATTTTTTGGTAAAAACGTTCAAAGTATGTTAAAGCTAGGTCGTGCGCAAGGGGTGGCCATGGCCGCTGGTTTGTCTAGAGAAATTCCCATCACCGAATATTCACCAAAAAAAATAAAAATGGCCATTACGGGCAATGGAAATGCCAGTAAAGAACAAGTGGCCAAAATGCTACAAAGTCTTTTACAACTGAAAGAATTGCCCAAAAACTTGGATTCCACAGACGGCTTGGCGGCTGCAGTATGCCATTTCTATAATGCTGGAAAAGTTACCGCAGGGAAAAGTTATACCGGTTGGGGTGCTTTTGTCAAACAAAATGAAAATAGAGTAAAAAAATAGTTTCATTTGGCAGGACTCTATCTACATATTCCGTTTTGTAAACAAGCCTGTCATTATTGCAATTTTCATTTTTCAACCAACCAAAAGCATAAAAAAGATTTAATTGAGGCCCTTTGTGAAGAACTTCAACTTAGAGCAAAAGAATTGAAATCAGTACCACTAGAATCCATTTATTTTGGTGGCGGTACACCTTCACTTTTATCCGTGGAGAATTTGAATACAATTTTTCAAACCATAGATGCCTATTACAATGTTAAGCCCGATGCAGAAATGACTTTGGAAGCCAATCCTGATGACCTTACAGCAGCATATATTAAAATGCTTTCTGAAACAAAAATCAATAGATTAAGCATAGGAATTCAGTCGTTTTTTGAAGAAGATTTACAAGAAATGAATCGCGCTCACAATGCCAAAGAAGCCATTGAGTGTCTAAAAATAGCACAACGCTACTTTGATAATATCAGTATTGATTTGATGTATGGGATGCCACAAATGTCCGCTGAACGTTGGCGAGAAAATCTTAAAATAGCATTGGATTTAGACATCAAACATTTGTCGTGCTACGCCCTTACTGTGGAGCCCAAAACAGCTTTGGAGCATTTTATCAAAACAGCAAAACATCCGCCCATGGACGATGCGCTTGCAGCAGCTCATTTTCAAGTTTTGATTGAAGACACCAACAAAGCAGGTTTGATACACTATGAAGTTTGTAGTTTTGGAACACCAGAAACGTTTTCAAAACACAACACAAGTTATTGGTTGGGAAAACCCTATCTTGGCGTTGGTCCTTCTGCTCATTCTTTTGACGGAGAAAAACGATCTTGGAATGTGTCAAATAATAGCACATACATCAAAACTTTAGAACAAGATCAACTTCCATTAACTGTGGAATTTTTAACTCCAGAGAATCGTTTTAATGAATACCTTATGACAGGACTTCGGACGATGTGGGGCGTTTCACTTTCAAAAATTGAAGAGAAATTTGGTATGGAATTTAAAAATCAACTTCTTAAAAATGCTCAAAAACATCTCAATTCCAAAACCTTAGTCTTGGAAAATGATGTTTTAAAAACAACCATAAAAGGTAAATTTTTGTGCGATGGAATTGTTTCAGATTTATTTATCCTATAAATTTTTATTAAATTTATGGAAAACCTCATTTTTTTATGAAAGCAATCATTCATGCCAATAGTCGAACTTATACCATTTTTGTAGATCAACCAATAGATATTTCTATTCCGCTTAGAGCTGCAAAAGACAACGTTAATGCGTGGTATTTACCACCACCAAAAATTTACCCTGCAAAGGTTAAAAATTGGACAGGCAGTGTTAGAAGTGGCGCTGCAGTCAACTTTAATTCAATTGAATTTAATCCTCATGCACATGGTACACATACCGAATGTGTAGGGCATATTACAGAGGAGGTCTATAGCATCAATTCGTGTTTAAAACAATTTTTGTTTGTGGCAGAAGTGGTTACCGTTGTTCCAGAATCAAAAGAAGGTGATTTTATCATTTCAGAAAAACAATTGCGCTATGCAATTGGAAATAAAAAGCGAGAAGCGGTTGTAATTAGAACACTACCCAACACCAAAGACAAATTAAATCGACAGTATGCCCATACCAATCCGCCCTTTTTGTCGGAAGCAGCAGCCATTTATCTACGAAATAAAGGTGTAAAACATTTGTTGGTGGATATGCCCAGTGTTGATAAAGAAAAAGATAATGGAGCACTATTGGCGCACAAAGCCTTTTGGGATGTTGATGGGGAGGTACGAATGGACGCAACAATAACAGAAATGATTTATGTTCCAAACAGTATTGAAGATGGAAAATATATTTTAAATTTGCTTATCGCGCCGTTTCAAAATGATGCGTCCCCAAGTAAACCCGTATTGTATAAGCTTCACGATTAGAATACACCCATGAACATTGAAGATATTCGCTTATTTTGTTTGAAACAACCAAAATCAACAGAAGAATTTCCTTTTGATGAAGATACTTTGGTGTTTAAGGTTTTGGGTAAAATATTTGCGCTATGTCCATTGGAAAAATGGGAGAAGGGTCTACCCTCAATTACATTAAAATGCGACCCAGAATATGCTATTGAGCTAAGAGAAAATTACAGATGTATCGTCCCAGGGTTTCATACCAATAAAAAGCATTGGAATACTATTTACTTAGAAACCAATGAAATACCATTGAAATTAGTGTTTGAATTCATATCACATAGTTATGATATGGTAGTTAAGACTATGACTAAAAAACAACAAAATAAACTTCAAATCAATAAACAATAACATCATGAATAACATCGAATGGAAAGGCATTATGCCTGCAGTTACAACAAAATTTACTGCACAAGACCAGTTGGACTTGGATATGTTTTCCGTAAATATTAAAGCACAACTTGAAGCCGGAGTACATGGCATTGTGTTGGGAGGAACTTTAGGTGAAGCAAGTACACTTACACCAAAAGAAAAAAGAGAACTCACCACAACAACTGTTAAACTTGCCAATGGGCATGTGCCTGTACTTATGAATATTGCAGAACAAACAACTTCAGGTGCTGTAGAAGCTGCAAAAATAGCCGAACAAGATGGTGCAAATGGTTTAATGCTATTGCCACCAATGCGCTACAATGCTTGCCCAAAAGAAACGGTTCAATACTTAAAAACAGTAGCCAAAAACACCTCACTTCCCATTTTGATTTACAATAACCCAGTAGATTATAAAATAGAAGTTACTTTGGACATGTTCAAAGAATTAATAGAATGTGAAAATATTCAAGCGGTGAAAGAGTCCACAAGAGATGTGTCTAATGTTACCCGCATAAAAAATCGTTTTGGAAATCGTTTGAAAATCATGACAGGCGTTGATACTATAGCATTGGAAAGTATGATGATGGGTGCCGATGGTTGGATTGCTGGTCTTGTGTGTGCTTTTCCAAAAGAAACTGTGGTTTTATATGAACTTGTAAAAGCAGGGCGAATTCATGAAGCAGTTGAAATCTACCGCTGGTTTTTTCCACTTTTAGAATTGGATATTCATCCAAAACTTGTTCAAAATATTAAATTAGCTGAGGTTTATACTAAAATAGGTACAGAGTATGTCCGTGCACCAAGATTAATGTTGCAAGGGTCAGAACGTGAGCGTGTCATTGGCATCATTGAAAATGCCTTAAATAATAGACCAAACCTACCAAAAATTTAAATCTATGGAATTAGGAAAAAATTATATTGGATACACATACACTTCCTCAGGATCCAAAACATTTAGGACATTTAACCCAAAATTGAATTCTGAAAATACTTTTGAATTTACTGAAGCTACTCCTGAAGAGATTAATACTGCAGTAAATTTAGCCTGGGATGCATTTAAATCTTATCGCAAAATTTCTGGAAAATCAAAAGCAAAGTTTCTTAATTTGATAGCAGATGAATTGGCATTAGCAGAAAAAGATATTATTGAAATGTATTGTCAAGAATCTGGATTGCCAGAGGGTAGAGCCAAAGGTGAGCTAGGGAGAACAATTTTTCAACTTCGTACATTTGCTCAGTTGGTTGAAGATGATCATTGGGTCGAAGCAAACATCAATTCAAATGCTCATCATTCCAATAAACCTGATTTAAGACAATACAATATACCGCTTGGACCAGTGGCCGTTTTTGGAGCAAGTAATTTTCCTTTAGCCTATTCTACTGCTGGTGGCGACACAGCCTCAGCTTTGGCTTCGGGGTGTCCAGTTATTGTAAAATCGCATCCAATGCATGCTGCAACTGGTAGCCTTGTGGCCAGTGCTATTGTAAAAGCAGCAAAAAAAACAAATATGCCCAATGGAGTATTTTCAAATTTAAATAGTAGTGACACAGAAGTGGGACGTATGTTGGTACTCCATCCAAAAGTAAAAGCCGTTGGATTTACAGGGAGTATAAAGGGAGGGCGTGCTTTGTTTGATTATGCTGCTAGTCGCCCAGAACCTATTCCTGTTTTCGCTGAAATGGGGAGTATAAATCCAGTGGTATTTTTAAAAGATTCTCTTACTGAAAAAAATAACCATTGGGCAGAAACATATGCAGGTTCAATTACTCTAGGGACAGGACAATTTTGTACAAATCCAGGGTTGATTATAGGGTTAAAATCTAATGAATTTTCTGCATTTTCAATAGATTTAGCAAACAAGATAGAAACCATTCAAGCACAGTGTATGCTTCATCCAAAACTTCATACACATTACGAACATTTGAAAAATGAGACCTTAGCACAAACAAAAGTGCAACTCTTGAATTCTACAACAATAGATTCAAAATTAACTTCTGTTTCAGGAACAGTTGCCCTTGTAGATGCTGCCACATTTATTGCTAATCCTTTGTTACAAAGAGAAGTATTTGGACCATTTTCTTTGCTTGTTCAATGTGAAGATTATGCTCAAATGGAGCAATTAATTGATTGTCTTGAAGGACAATTAACAGGGACAATTATAGGAACTGAAGCAGAGCTTTTATCTCAAATTCAACTTTTGGAAGCCCTTCAACAAAAAGTTGGACGACTTATTTTTAATGGTGTTCCAACAGGGGTTGAGGTTTGTCCATCAATGACCCACGGAGGACCATATCCAGCCTCCACCGATAGCCGATTTACCGCAGTTGGAACAAATGCTATTAAGCGATGGGTTCGTCCTTTTAGTTTTCAGGGGTTTCCAGACGCTCTTCTACCAGAGATTCTCAAAAGAGAAAGTTTTACAACAACAAAACGCAATACACATGAATATTAAGAGAAACTTTTTAAAGTTGGTTTTTGGAGGCTTTGTTTTTTTGTTCTGCTCCTGTGAGAAATATGATAGCTCCAAATTACAACAAATCATAGATCGTTACGAAAATTATGAGGCATACGACAAAGAAAAGTATCCTTTAGGTATTTTTACAAAAGAGCATTATGCTTCTGTGGCACAATTTTCGGAAGATCTTCTGATAGAGCTTGATAAGTTAGACTTCAAAAATTTAAGTGAAACTCAACAAATTTCAGCCCAACTTCTAAAATTTTTACTTGAAGATAAAATTGATTATTTCAAAGAAGAACGCTTTTTAAATCCATTGCTTTCAGATTCTGGCTTTCACCTAACGTTAAATTTTATTGTTCAACCACTCAATTCTTACAATTCGGTTAAATCCTATTTAAAAAAACTTGAAGCCATACCAACTTTTGTAGATCAGCATTTCGCTAATTTAAGGGAGGGTATTGAAAACGGGGTTTCTCAACCCAAAGTAATTTTTAAAGGTTACGAATCAACCTATGATAAACATATTGTAGAAGATTTCAAAGAAAGTTACTTTTACAAACCATTAGAACAACTACCTTCTAATCTTCAACCTCATCAAAGAGATTCAGTTTTAGATGTTGCAGAACAATTGATTTCTAACATAGTTGTTCCCCAATTCAAAAGAGTCAAACGTTTTTTTGAAGAGGAATATTACCAAAAAACTAGAACGACAATTGGTGTTTCTGAAACTCCAGGTGGTGCCGATTATTATCAAAATAGAATTAATTACTATACGACAAGCACTGCATATACTGCAGACAAAATTCATGATATTGGGCTTAAAGAAGTTGCGAGGATTCGCAAAGAGATGAAAGAAATCATCAAAGCACTTGAGTTTGAAGGAAGTTTTCAGGAATTTTTAGAATTTTTAAGAACAGATGATCAATTTTATGTTCAAAAGCCAGAATCTCTTTTGAGGATAGCACGAGATATTTCGAAGCGTTTAGACGAGCAACTTCCAAAATATTTTAAGACTTTGCCTCGTATGCCCTATGGAGTTGCACCAGTCCCAGAGGCTATTGCACCAAAATATACAACTGGACGATATGTTGGAACCTCAAAAAACAGTACACGCCCAGGCTATTATTGGGTAAATACCTACAATTTAAAAAGTAGGAAATTATATACTTTACCCGCCCTTACAGCGCATGAAGCAGTGCCAGGACATCATTTACAAGGGGCTCTAAACTTAGAATTAGGGGATAGTATTCCTCAATTTAGAAAAAATTTATACTTGTCCGCTTTTGGTGAGGGCTGGGGGTTATATTCAGAGTTTTTGGTAAATGAGATGGGAATTTATACTACCCCTTATGAAGTTTTTGGTCAGCTAACCTACGAAATGTGGCGTGCTTGTCGGCTTGTTGTCGATACAGGGATTCATGCTAAGTCATGGTCACGTGAGCAAGTGGTACGCTACCTATCAGAGAATACTGCACTTTCACTTCATGAAATCAACACAGAAACGGATCGTTATATTTCTTGGCCTGGTCAAGCAATTTCATATAAAATAGGAGAAATAAAAATTAGAGAATTACGTCAAAAAGCTGAATTAGAATTGGCAGATGCATTTGATATACGAGCTTTTCATGAAGTAATTTTAGAACAAGGAACAGTGACACTGAGTATTTTAGAAGATAGAATACATCAATATATTGAAAAAAGCAGATGAAAATAACAGAGTTTAAATGTATTGATGCTCACACCTGTGGCAATCCAGTTCGTGTAGTAACCACAGGTCACCCAAGTCTAAAAGGGGCAAATATGAGTGAAAAGCGGTTACATTTTTTGGAAGAATTTGATTGGATAAGAACAGGGCTAATGTTTGAGCCCAGAGGACACGATATGATGAGTGGCAGCTTTATTTTCCCCCCACATGACCCCTCTAATGATTTTGCCGTTCTTTTTATTGAGACTTCAGGTTGCCTACCCATGTGCGGACACGGTACAATAGGAACGGTAACCATAGCTATTGAAGAGGGGCTAGTACAACCTAAAATTCCAGGTCAACTGAAAATAGAAACCCCTGCTGGTATTGTACAAATTTCATACAAAGAAACAAATGGAAAGGTAGAATGGGTTAAGCTAAAAAACGTAAAAAGCTATTTGGCAGACAGCCGTTTGAGTATAGAAAGTTCTGTGCTCGGAGAACTTTCGTTTGATGTGGCTTATGGTGGAAATTTTTATGCTATTGTTGATCCCCAAAGTAATTTTTCGGGGGTTCAAGATTTTACGGCTGCAGAAATTATACGCCATTCTCAGGAGCTGCGCAATAAAATTAATTTGAAATACCCAAATCAGTTTATTCATCCAGAAAACTCAAATATTAATGGCGTATCGCATATGCTTTGGACAGGATCGTCACTGAATTCTAAATCACATGGGCGAAATGCTGTTTTTTATGGAGATAAAGCCATAGATCGAAGTCCTTGTGGGACAGGCACATCTGCCCGAATGGCACAAATGTATGCAAAAGGATTATTAAAACAAGGCGAAGATTTTATCCACGAAAGCTATATTGGAAGTACTTTTACTGGTTGTATAGAGGAAATTTTAAAAATTGGAGACAACCCAGCAATAGTTCCTAGTATTAAAGGCTGGGCCAAGGTCTATGGCTACAACACGATTATAATAGATAATGACGACCCTTATGCAAAAGGATTTCAAGTGATTTAATAGATAATGAGCAAACATGTAGTTATTGTAGGAGGTGGTATTGTTGGGCTTTGCAGTGCCTTTTTTCTTTGCGAAGCAGGATGTGATGTGACTGTTATTGATAAATCAGATCTAAAAAGTGGAACATCTCATTTCAATGCTGGATATATATGTCCAAGTCATTTTACACCATTGTCCACACCTGGTATAATTAAGCAAGGGCTAAAATGGATGTTAAATTCTTCAAGTACTTTTTATATTCAGCCCAAATTTAATGCATCATTATTGAGCTGGTTATGGGCTTTTAAATCCTCTTGTACAACAAAATTGGTTAACAAAAATGAACCTTACTTGCGTGATTTATGTCAATTGAGTCAAGGCTTATTTGAAGAACTTAGCCAACATTCTGCTTTGGCGTTTCATTATGAAAAAAAAGGGCTACTGATGTTGTGTCAAACAGCGCAGGCACTAGAGCATGAATTACATACATTAAGACGTGCAAACGCTTTAGGTGTTGGTGCTAAAGAAATTTTACCAACAGATTTGAAAACAATGGAACCCAATGTAGCAGTTGATGCGATTGGTGGGGTTTATTTCCCAAATGATCATCATTCAACACCATCTGATTTTATGACTCAAATGAAGCAATATCTGGAAACTAAGGGGGTTCAGTTTATACTCAATGAAGAGGTGACACATTTTAATTTAAAATCTAATCAAATAGAAAGTGTATACACTTCTTCAAAAAATATCAAAGCCGATGATTTTGTCATTGCTGCTGGAACTTGGTCGGCAAAGTTATTGAAACAATTAAAACTAAAACTGTTGCTTCAACCTGGTAAAGGCTATGCTTTTGAATCTAAACGGATTTTGAATATATCAACACCATCAATTTTGGTAGAAGCCAAAACAGCAGTTACGCCCATGAATGGATATACACGTTTTGCAGGAACTATGGAACTATCGGGGTTTGACACTAAACTAAGGCAAAATAGAATACAAGCTATTGGTTCTGCGGTAGAGCAGTTTTATCCAGAAATAACTATTTCTAAAGATGAAATGGCTGCTGCAAACTATGGCTACAGACCGCTTTCTCCAGATGGTATGCCTTATATTGGAAAGCCAAAAAACTTTCAAAATCTTACCGTTGCAACTGGTCATGCCATGATAGGTTGGACACTCGGACCTGGAACAGGAAAGTTGATTTCTGAGTTGATTTTAGACCAAAAAACGTCTGTAGATTTAAGTCCTTACCACCCCAATCGGAAGTTTTAATTGTTTTGACTTAATTCCACAAAATACTTGTAGAACAAAGGAATCGTTTTAATGCCTTTTAGATAATTAAAAACACCATAATGCTCGTTGGGGGAGTGTATGGCATCGCTATTTAGGCCAAAGCCCATCAATATTGTTTTACTTTTAAGATGGTCTTCAAAAAGTGCTACAATTGGGATGCTTCCGCCTCCACGTTGTGGAATGGGATGCTTTCCAAAAGTATCGAAATACGCTTTTGATGCCGCTTGATAACCAATATTATCAATTGGAGTTACATACCCCTGACCACCATGGTGTGGCGTTACTTTAACACGTACTCCCTTTGGAGCAATGCTTTCAAAATGTGTTTTGAAAAGCGCTGTAATTTCATTGTGGTCTTGGTGTGGCACCAAACGCATCGAAATTTTGGCATAGGCCTTACTCGCAATGACTGTTTTTGCACCTTCCCCTGTATAGCCACCCCAAATACCATTGACATCAAGTGTTGGTCGTATGGAATTTCTTTCATTGGTAGTATATCCTTTTTCCCCATAAATTTCGTCAATGTCAAGAGCTTTTTTATAATTTTCCAAAGAAAATGGTGCTTCTGCCATAGCTTCTCTTTCCTTTTTGGATAGTTCTTCTACTTTATTATAAAAACCTGGAATGGTGATATGGTTGTTTTCGTCATGTAAAGAGGCAATCATTTTTGTAAGTACATTAATGGGATTGGCAACAGCTCCGCCATAAATACCAGAGTGTAAGTCCCGATTTGGTCCTGTAACTTCAACTTCAACATAACTCAAGCCACGAAGTCCAGTAGTAATGGATGGTGTGTCTTTTGAAATCATCCCTGTATCTGAAATGAGAATGACATCATTGCTGAGTTTCTCTGCATTATTTTTTAGAAATGTGCCTAAATTTTCGCTGCCAACTTCTTCTTCGCCTTCAATCATAAATTTGACATTACAAGGCAATTGATTTGTTGAGGTCATAAATTCCAATGCTTTAACATGCATATACATTTGACCTTTATCATCACAAGCGCCTCTTGCAAAAATAGCACCTTCAGGGTGCAATTCTGTTTTTTTGATAATGGGTTCAAATGGGGGAGAGTCCCAAAGTTCAATAGGGTCCGCAGGTTGTACATCATAGTGCCCATAAACAAGTACTGTAGGTAGTTTTGGATCTATTATTTTTTCGCCATAGACGATTGGATAGCCCTCAGTTTCACAAATTTCAACACTATCGCAACCTGCTTTTTTTAAGCTATTGGCTACAAATTCTGCGGTAGCAATCACATCTTTTTTATAGCTTGAGTCTGCGCTTACTGATGGAAGTTTCAGCAAAGAAAACAATTCGTTAAGAAATCGGTCTTTGTGTGTTTCAATATAGGTTGTGAGTCCTTTCATGGGTTTTTTTGTTTTTTTCAAAATTACAAAATGCAATCAAATAATTTTCTACACTAGCATTTGAATTTATAAACTATTGTTTATATTTGCGTCCCTTTATTAGGGTAATGTAGCGGGCGTGGTGGAATTGGTAGACACGCTAGACTTAGGATCTAGTGCCGCGAGGTGTGGGAGTTCGAGTCTCCCCGCCCGCACTACAAAAAGAAAAAAGCTTCTCTATTTGAGAAGCTTTTTTTAGTTTTAAGACATGGAAAAATTCGATATCATTATTGTGGGTGGTGGCGCTGCAGGTTTTTTTGCAGCAATTAATACAGCACAAATGAATCCTAATTTAAGTGTTGTAATTTTAGAAAGAGGAAATGCTGTTCTCTCGAAAGTAAAAATTTCTGGTGGTGGTCGTTGCAATGTCACTCACGCAGAATTTATTCCAAATGAATTAGTAACCTATTACCCTAGAGGCGAAAAAGAGCTAAAAGGTCCTTTTCATAGCTTTATGACTGGCGATACGATGGCGTGGTTCGAGGAGCGCGGTATTCCACTTAAGATTGAAGAAGATGGTCGTGTTTTTCCTGTTTCAAATTCATCTCAAACCATTATTGACTGTTTTTTAAAAGAAACCAACAAATTTGGAATCGAAATCAAAAAAAATCATTCGGTTAGGTCTATAAATCAGCTTACAGATGGCTGGCAAGTTGATACCACAAAAGCAGTTTTTGAATGTAATAAACTACTTGTTGCAACAGGGAGTAATCCAAAAATTTGGAATGTACTCAAAACTTTAGGTCATACAATAGTGCCCGCTGTCCCCTCTCTTTTTACATTTAATATCAATGACACTCGTTTAAAAAGCATTCCTGGTGTTGTAGCTCAAAATGTTCATATTCAAGTACTTGGAACTAATTTAAGCTCTGAAGGACCATTGTTAGTGACACATTCTGGTTTAAGCGCTCCTGCCATTCTAAAACTATCCGCTTATGGTGCTATTGAATTGGCAAAATTGAACTATAAGTTTAAGATTCAAATCAATTTTATTCAACAAGATTCAGCATCATGTTTACAGTTTTTGGGGAATCAAAAACTAGAGTCTGCAAAAAAATTAATTAGAAAAACACCATTATTTTCTATTCCAAAACGTTTGTGGGAACAGCTTGTTGAAGCTTCGAAAATTGAACAAAATTTACGTTGGGCAGAGGTAACAAAAATTCAACTTCAAGAACTTGTAAAACAGTTGACTTCAGCTGTTTTTGAAGTAGATGGAAAAAGCACATTTAAAGAAGAGTTTGTGACTGCTGGAGGTTTAGATTTAAAAGAGATTAATTTTAAAACGTATGAAAGTAAACACTTCAAAAATCTATTTTTTGCTGGTGAAATTTTAAATATTGACGGCGTGACAGGAGGTTTTAATTTTCAGAATGCGTGGACAGGTGCCTATATTGCTGCACAAGAACTGAGCAAATAACAAAAAAACAAAACGAAGTTAGTATCTTTGTCAAAGATGACCATAATTTTATGCTTGTAGAAGAATTTATACCCAACACCCCCATAAAAAAAATTGATGCAGGTTCCGTAGGGTACACTTCTCCAAGTAATATTGCTTTGGTAAAATATTGGGGCAAAAAACCGCATCAAATTCCTGCAAATCCTTCCATAAGTTTTACCCTAAATCATTGTAAAACTGAAACTGTTTTGGAATTTTCGCCCAAAAACTCAGATGATTTTTCGTTTGAAGTGTATTTGGATGGCAAGAAAGCTTCTGATTTTAGACCAAAAATTAAACAATTCTTTGAAAGGATATTGCCTTATGCATCCTATGTAAAAGATTTTCATTTTGATATTAAAACAAGCAATACATTTCCTCATAGTTCTGGAATTGCATCCTCTGCGTCTGGTATGAGTGCTTTGGCTATGTGTATTGTAGCTTTGGAAGAATTGATGTATTCAAATGTTGATACCGATTTTTTGAAACGAAAAGCATCATTTTTAGCACGATTAGGATCTGGAAGTGCTTGTCGAAGTATTGAAGGTGGACTTGTTGTTTGGGGAGTGCATCCTAATATTTTTGGAAGTTCAGATTTGGAGGGTATGCAATATCCTTATGAAGTTCATGATGTTTTTAAAACCTATCAAGATGCGATTTTATTGGTTGATAAAGGAGAAAAACAAGTGAGTAGTTCGGTTGGACACAACTTAATGCACAATCACCCATATGCACAGTCGCGGTTTGAGCAAGCACATACTCATTTGAATCAATTGATACCAATACTAAAATCGGGGGATATGAATGGATTTATAACCATTGTAGAAAAGGAAGCGCTTACGCTCCATGCCATGATGATGAGTAGCGATCCCTATTTTATTCTTATGAAACCCAATACTTTAGAGATTATTAATTTGATATGGACTTACAGAAAAAACACTAATATTCCTGTTTGTTTTACCCTTGATGCAGGAGCAAATGTTCATGTATTATACCCAAAAGAATACGCTCAAAAAGTAGAGTTATTTATTCAACATGAATTATCTGTGTATTGTCAAAATAAACAATACATTCTTGATAATGTTGGCAATGGCGCAAAACGCATCAAAAATTAATGTATATTTGAAACGAATTAATTAAGATATGAAAGGGCCACTTTTTTATTCAAAAATCTTGTTGTTTGGAGAATATGGAATCATCAAAGATTCCAAGGGGCTTTCTATTCCTTATAATTTTTATAATGGTGCCTTGAAATCCGATAAAAATCTTTCGGGTTCAGCTAAAACATCAAATGAAACATTAGCCAACTTCTTAGATTATTTGCGTTCAATGGACACAAGTTTAGTGACGTTTAATCTTGAAGCAATGGACAAAGACATTTCTAATGGGATGTATTTTGATTCTTCAATACCTCAGGGTTATGGTGTAGGAAGTAGCGGGGCATTGGTTGCAGCAATTTACGACAAGTACGCTCACGAAAAAATTACTGTTCTGGAGAATCTTACGCGCGAAAAATTGTTAACCTTAAAAGCCATTTTTTCTGAAATGGAATCTTTTTTTCACGGAAAATCTTCGGGATTAGATCCTCTGAATAGCTATTTAAGTCTTCCTATTTTAATCAATTCCAAAGATCATATTGAAGCAACAGGCATTCCTTCTCAAAATGCTTCAGGTAAAGGTGCTGTTTTTTTATTGGACAGTGGAATAATTGGAGAAACCGCTCCAATGGTTCAAATTTTTATGGATAAAATGAAGCAAGAAGGCTTTAGAAAAATGCTTAAAAACCAATTTATAAAGCATACCGATGCATGTGTGGAAGACTTTCTTAAAGGCGACTTAAAGTCATTGTTTCAAAACACAAAACAATTATCCAAAATTGTATTCAACCACTTCAAGCCAATGATACCAAAGAAGTTTCACCAAATATGGCAAGCTGGCATTGAGTCAAATTCGTATTATTTAAAGCTATGTGGTTCTGGCGGTGGCGGATATATTTTGGGCTTTACAGAAGATATTCGAAAAGCACAAAAAGCACTTTCTGATTATAAATTAGAAGTCGTTTACAACTTCTAAAATCAACACATGAGCATTCTTAAAAAACATACTTTGCTCAAGTTGCTAAGTATATTTTCTGTAGTTCGAGGCTATAATATTGCTCTTATTCTTTTGGCGCAGTATCTTACATCAATTTTTATTTTATCACCAGATTCTGAGTTGTTAGATGTTTTGTTGGATCTCTATTTATTTGCCATTGTTTTGGCTACGGTAGGGGCAGTTGCCTCTGGGTATATCATCAATAATTTTTATGACCAAGAAAAAGATTTAATCAATAGGCCTCAAAAATTTATATTGGATCAAATTGTAAGTCAACAAACAAAACTAAAACTCTATTTTATATTAAATTTTTTAGTGCTTTTGGCTGCAAGTGCAATATCTTTTCGTGCGGTTTTATTTTTTGTATGTTATATTTTTTCCATTTGGTTTTATTCACATAAAATTAAAAAAATGCCAATTGTAGGAAATCTAACGTCGGCCTTACTATCAATAGCTCCATTTTTTGCTATTTTTCTTTATTTTCAAAATTATAATCAGTTGATTTTTGTTTTTGGGTTTTATCTTTTTCTCATTTTGGCGATGCGAGAACTGGTTAAGGATTTAGAAAATATAAAAGGTGATTTAGCGATGAATTATCAAACTGTTCCTGTGATTTATGGAGAACGTTCAACCAAATTATTGATTACAGTATTCGTTTTTATAAACATTAGCATTTCATTAATTTTAGTTTTTAATTTTGATTTAGGGCTTATGGATTATTTCTTTTTGGGCTCTATTTTAACTTTAATTGGCACTCTTTTCATGACCTGGAAAACGTCTTCAATAAAACATTATCATCGCATTCATAACGTATTAAAAATCTTAATTTTCTTGGGGGTTTTAAGTATAACACTTCTTAACCCTGCCTTAATCATCAATAAGATTTTTTAAAGAGATCAATACTAATTCTTATTTTATACTGTACCTTTGACAAAAATTAATCATGCCAGCCAATCATCGCCAAAAAAAAACAGCAAAGAAGTCTTCTTCTGTTCAAGAAAATAAAAAATCATCTTTAATTCGATTGAATAAATTCATTTCTAATTCAGGAGTTTGTTCAAGGCGTGAAGCAGATCTATTTATTAGTATCGGAAATGTAACTGTAAATGGGGAAGTGGTTACTGAAATGGGGTATAAAGTCAAACCCAACGATGATGTTCGTTTTGATGGTGCTCGCATCAATCCAGAGCAAAAAGCTTATGTTCTACTCAATAAACCCAAAGGTTTTGCGACCACCACAAGCGAGGGTAAAGGGCGTACAGTAATGGATTTGGTAGCCAAAGCAAGTGCTTCAAACATTCGTCCAATTGGACGTTTGGGAAGAAACTCATTAGGGTTGATTTTATTTACAAATGATGAAAAAATGCATGCTAAATTTACAAATTCCAAAAATGGTGTTGTGCGGCTTTTTCATGTGGAGCTCGATAAACCATTAAAATTTGAGCATTTAAAACAAATTCAAGAAGGCTTCAAACACAAGGGAAAGCTTATTCGAGTTGAAGACATAAGTTATGTTGAAGGTGCAAAGAAAAATGAAGTTGGCATCAAAATAAAGAATACAGGAAACACGCTTTTACGGACTCTTTTTACACATTTTAATTATGAAATTGAAAAACTAGACTGTGTTTCTATTGGTCCACTAACCAAAAAAGACTTGCCAAGAGGACATTGGAAGCATCTTTCTGAGCATGAACTCAGCTTAATGATGATGTTGTAGTTTTTCTGTTGTTAATAAGTTCAAATAAGAGAACTATTCCAAAGGAAAAGTATTCTATAACTTCAATAAGTGTGTTTGCATCAACACCACCTTTGTGGTAGGCAAAGTAGCTAAAAAATATAGTGGCGCTCCATACCAATACAAATTTGTAGTTAGTAAAACAACTTAAAAAAACCAGTGTAGTTATATACCAAGGATGAACGGTTGTTGACACAAGAAAATAAATTGTCAAAATCCAAATGAATGATTGCAGTATTTTTTTTGGATCTTTTGTTTTTTGAAGTGAAAAGTATAGAACAAAAATAGCCGTCAAAAAGGGTACAATAGTGGGCATATAGTCTATAAGTTGGATTCCAAAACACTTTGACATTACTGACTTTCCAAGAGAGTAAAAGCTGGAATTGAATTCAAAATTTGTAAACCATAGCCCTATAGTATTGCTGTAGTTTTTTATAAATTGAATCTCAAAAAAAGGCAGGCACAAGACAATAACACAACCTATTACTAATAAGGAGTAAAGAAGTGTTTTTTTAAATTTAAAGTGATAAATTAATAGTGGTAAAAACAATACAGGTAAAAGTTTTGTAAGGATTGAAAACCCCATAAAAATAGCTGAATGTATAAGTTTTTGTTTGCACAAAAAATAGAGTGATACCACAAAAAAGAAAAGCATTAGAGCTTCAAAATGGAGGTTGCCAGTAAGTTCTATTATAATTAATGGATTTAGAAAATAATAGAAAATATTGTGTGTAGGTAATTTTAATAATTCTAATAATTTTTTTCCATAAATAAGAATTCCAATATCTGCTAAAATGATGATGATTCTTAAAATAATCACACTGCCCAAAATAGATTTTTTAGAAATCAATGCTGCTATAGCAAAAGGCAGTTGATGGATGGGAGGGTAGTTGGAAAAGTGTTGTGCACTTAGAGCTCCCATTCCTTTGTAAAGTGGTTCCATTTGTGCAAACAAAGCATGATGTGTGTTTATGAGCTCATTTGGAGTAAATAAATATGGATTTAGACCATTGATAATTAATTGACCATCCCATATAAAACGGTAGAAATCTTGTGATAAATTTGGAATACTAAACAAGAAAATTACTCTAAAAAGGACACCTAAACCAACCATTAAGGAATACTTTATGGGTGTTTTTAAAATAAAATAATAGCAAGTAAAAAGTAGCGTAATACTAATACCTAAATTTAAGTGTTCATGGCGTTCCAAGGCATAAGAAAAATAGGAATAAACTAAAATAGAGAGCGTGCCCCAAAAAAGAAAATTGAGTTTATTTGTAGTGATTTGCCTAGACATCTTTGCTAGGGCAATTTAGATTTTGGATTTAATGGAATTATAAAACACAAAACCGAATCCAATAAATAGCATCAAATGAAATGGAAATAATCC
>Ga0255775_1000403_pt1 | contig 43082 bp, 40 predicted proteins | sample 011ome_26_FD_179973 | JGI IMG/M metagenome (GOLD analysis project Ga0255775, IMG submission 179973) | Coastal salt marsh microbial communities from the Groves Creek Marsh, Skidaway Island, Georgia - 011511BT metaG (version 2) | ecosystem: Environmental > Aquatic > Marine > Intertidal zone > Salt...
CTATAGGGTTTCGTCACAAATTGATTGGCTTCTTTTAAGTTGGTGATTTCCATATTTTCACCATCCCAAGTAAGCTTCTTTCTTCCGTAATAATCGAAACCTCTTCCTTGTTTCTTTCTCAATTGATGAGCTCGTATTGCGAGGTTACCCATGAGTACTGTTTCAGTGAATGGTCCAGCATAATCAAACGAAGAAGTCAAAGCTTTGTGCTCTGCGGAATTAAATCCAGCCTTTACAGCTTCGGTCCACGCTGAATTGTGGATAAGATCTAAGTTTCCTTGTTTGCTGGTGTCAAACGCTACTGGATCTTCACCGTTTACAAATAGCTTAGGATTGGCTCCGTAAACATCACAGGTGATGTATCCTTTACTTCCTCTCATGATGATTCCATTTGCAGGAGGATTGTATTTTCCTAAAAGTTCTGGTGGAGTTGCGGGGCGTATACCTCCATCGGTCCACTCAAAAACAACTCCTTTTGGATTGTTTGCATCTGCAGGGAAATCAATAGTCACTCTTGAAGACAAAGGACATGCTTCAGGAGTGTATTCTGGAGTCCACATTTGTTTGAACACATCAGCAACTGATGCTTCTACAGCTGAAGGATAGCCAAGCTTTAATGCTTTATAAGGGGCGTCAAAGATGTGACAACCCATATCTCCTAATGCTCCAGTACCGTATTCCCAGAATCCTCTCCAGTTAAACGGATGTAGATTCGGTGTAAACGGTCTATTGCTAGCAGTTCCAATCCAGTTATCCCAGTCGAGGTCTGCTGGTTTTTGAGCAGCATCAGCCTCTGGCATCCCAACTCCTTGAGGCCAGACAGGTCTATTGGTCCATACATTTACAAAGTCAATGGTTCCGATCTTGCCAGCCGCAACCCACTCTTCTACTTTTATAACGCCAATATTGGAACCACCTTGATTCCCCATTTGTGTAACAACGCGATTTTCTCTTGCTGTAATCGTGAGCAAACGAGCTTCTGCAATAGTATGAGTAAGTGGTTTTTGAACGTAAACACCTTTGCCTCTTTGCATCGCATCATAAGCGATAATTGCGTGGTTGTGATCCGGAGTTGAAATCGTTGCTGCGTCGAACTTAAGTTCGTCGAACATCTTTCTAAAATCTGAATAAACCTTGGCTTTAGGGTGATTTTTAATGGCTTCACCAGCTCTTTCAAAGTCAATATCACAAATTCCTACAATACGGTTTTTTCCACCGTTATAGGCATTGTTTAAGTCGCTCCCACCTTTTCCACCTGATCCAACAGACACGATGGCTAATTGGTCAGATGGAGCAATAAATCCAGTTCCTCCTAAAACATTTCTAGGAACAATATAGAATCCCGCTCCAGCGACAGCCGTTTTTTTGATAAAATCTCTTCTTGAGTTCTTCTTTTTCATAGTTAAGGGATAGTTTGAGTATTAGTTTGTCTAAGCTTCTAATTTAAGAAAAAGAGCTTTATCTTCTTGATAAATGTCATAAAAAATTCTAAAGCTCCAACTGCATTCCCACTCTTGCAATCTGAAAACCAGCTGATTTTACTTTTTTTGAAGGGAGGGATTGCAAGTCAACAAGAGGATTGGTGTGATTAAAGTGAATAAAGTAGATTTTTTCTTTATCTGATTTAGATAAGTTGTTTAATAAGTCCATACTTTCAATGACAAAAGGATGAGGAATTTGCGAGAGATCTCGATAACCGACTTCTGAATTATCGAAAAAGGTAGCGTCGATAAAAGCGTAATCGACCGCTTTAATTTGCGTTAGAATATCCTTATCCCACAGCGACCATTTATTGATATCTGGAATAAACAGGACTGTTTTATTTGGGCCTACAATTTTATAACCCACCGTCTCAGAAAGTTCATCTCTATGAGGGACGAGAACTGGAATGACATTTATGTTAGGAGTAAGCTGTTTAGGAGTTTCGTTTTCAAGAGATTCGACTTGGATGTTTTTTTGGTCGATCAACATGCTCCAAGGCTGATTACTTTCGAGAAAGCTTTTCATTTTTGGCATCGCAAAAACTGTTTCACTTTTGGCATCTAAAGCCTCTTTACCAAGTTGAAGCAAGCCCGTATAATGACCCATATGCGCATGAGTTAAAAAAATACCATTTGGTATTTTGTCTTTTTGAAAAGGAGAATACTCTTTTAACAAACTCAGCTGTGAACTGATGTCTGGAGTCGCTTCAAAGAGGTAGTTTTTTTGATAATCGTGATCGATAAGCCCTAAAGACACCACCTTCTTTGCAGGGTCTGGATGCTGAATCAATTCTCGACATACTTTTTGCTCACATCCAATATGAGGCATTCCTCCATCTTGAAGTGTTCCAAGAACAATGAGCTCAACTTTTTGAGCTGATACTGATTGAACCAGGAACATCATCAGAGCAAAAACTAAATGGTTTTTCATGAGGGGTTTATTAAAATCTTAAACCACTTAGAAAATCGTAAGCCGATCCAATATTTTCGAAAGGATTGGCTGCTAAATCGTGTTCTATAAAATAGTGTTCAACTCCAGAGTGGTACGCGACCTTGAGGATTTCATCTATGGGAATTTCACCAGAACCAGCCGGAACGAGTAAGGGAAATAATTCCATCCACTCATCAGCGGTTGATCCTTTCCCTTCGAAATAAGTAATGGTTTTCATGTCTTTGAGGTGTAACATCGTATAGCGGCCTTGGTGTTTTTTTAGAAGCTCTATTGGATCAGATTTTCCCGCTACAGTCCAGAATAAATCCATTTCAAAAAAGACTTTATCAGGATCCGTTTCATTGAGGATCATATCAAGAGGAATCACCCCGTTGTCTTCTGGAATGAGTCCGTAACCGTGATTGTGGTATGCGAACTTTATTCCCTCTTCTCTGGCTTGTCTTCCTATTTCATTAAAGCGTTCAGCCATTCTTTTATAAGCGTCTAGATCTGGTCGTTCTTCTTCTGGAATGGAAGGCAATACAACATAGGAGGCTCCCATAGTGTTCGCCGCTTTTCCAAGAGCTGCTATATTGGACTCTAAGGTGTAAAGATCGGTATGCATAGAGGGGACACTGATGTCGTAATGACTGAGAACTGATTTAAATTTCTCAGGAGTATGTCCATAAAAGCCACTAGCACTAAATCCTAAATCTTTACTAACAGCTGCCCAAAAGGCTTTGTTTCGATCATCACTAAAGGTATAGGGGCCATAGGTTTCAAACTCTCGAATCCCAATTTCAGCCATTTTTTTGACAGTTCCTTCCAAATCATTTTCTAGAATCTTTGGTATAGAAAATAGTCCGAGTCCAATTTTGTTTAATTTGTTCTCAGAAATTGATTTACAAGCTGTATTTGGTAGTAATCCAATAGCAGAGGTCAATAAAGCTGAAGTTTTAATAAAGTCTGATCGTTTCATTTGGTATACATTTTGATATCACTAAATATAACGAAACTCTTTGAAATTAAAAGTTACAGTTTATCGAAAACCTTTTTTTTAGTAAGGAGTTGTCTTAATTTTACAAAAAACAGAATCATGAAAAAGCTAATTTTCTTAGCCGTAGTTTTGCTATCGCTATTAAGTTGTGAGTCAGAAGAAATTAATTTGTCGGAATTAGAAGGACAGTGGATTTTAAAAGACGTGAGTTGTTTTTGCTTTTTTGGAGACACTCCAAATTTTGAAGGACACTATATCTGGTTTTTCCCCAAGGAAGGATTAATGGTTGCTAATGGAACTAAATCTGTTGTTAGCTTCAAGGAGCCTGGAAAAGTATATCGATTCAATCTAAAAAATAACACCTTAGGATTCTCAGATAGCGATCGAAGGTATACCTATGAGCTTTCTGAAAACACCTTGATTTTGAACTATGTTGACAACCCTCAAATAGCTGATGATGAAATCTCGTATACTTTTACAAAAGGAGCTGCCGACAATTCTTGCTTGGATGCTGCTATGGTAGAAATGGGTCCTTGTACCAAAGAATACATGCCTGTTTGTGGTTGCGATGGTCTTAGCTATGGCAATGCATGTGAGGCTACCAATGCAGGGATACAATCCTATGTAGAGGGCATTTGTGACAAATAATTTAATAGAGTTTCCAGCTGAATCCTAGATACAAATTTCTTTTTGGAGCTGGCTCATAATAGCGTCCTCCAAAAGCATTAACTCTAATATTATCGTAATAGTCGTTGTTCAGCACATTGTTGACACCCATCTTTATGTCAATTCGATCAAAACTTTTACTCATGCTCAGATGTGAGTAAAATTGGCTTTTAATTTCTACAGAGTTAGAGCTATTGGCAAAAAGAGTTCCCCAATAAACGGAACTCAAAGCTAGTTGAATTCCATTTGAAAAATCTTGAGTGATGCGATTGTAAAAATTGTGTCTTGGAATTCCAGGAAGGTATTGATGATTGTCAGTAGTGTCAAATCTAAAATCACTGTAGGAATAACTCTGTTGAAGCCTAAAGTTTTTCCAGCTTTTTAAATAACTGAATTCTATTCCTGTTCTTTTGGTGTTTCCCGCATTGTTATAAAAGGTTCTTCCTGGATAATTTTCGATACTATAAGCCACAAGATCACCTTTTGACCGAATCGAAAAGAGAGCAATTTCAAATTGACTGTTTTGACTTTTGTGCTTGAATCCAAGCTCTATATTTTTCGCCTTTGTGGGTTCTAATTCGGTATTGAATCCAAGTGATCCATTGGGATCGTTGGAGAGCTCACTCAATGTTGGAGTTTGAAAGCTCTCACTGTAACGCGTATAAAGTCCTGATTCAGAATCCAGTTTAAAATGTAAGCCAAGACTTGGGCTTAGGGCACTATAAGATTGTTTCTCCTTTTTTGTGAATGAGAGGGCTATATGATCAGCTCGAATTCCTGATTGAATCGACCAATTCCCTCTATTGGTTTGGGAACTCATATAAAGAGCCGTATTGGAATAATGCTCGTCCTGCTGTTCTTGTAAGTCCCCCTTCGAACCGTTTAGATTATCATAGCGCTTGCGGTGATCCACTTGCCTATCATGACTCCATCCCATTTGATACGCTCCTTTTTTTGTAGACCTATTGATCGAAGATCCTAACCCCCAATAGAATCTCTTGAACGCGGAAACGCCTCCTGATTTAAAAGGCAAATAACCGATAAAATTTCTATGGGCAGCATAGAAGTGATTGGACATAATTGCACTTTTGAGCTTTGAGCTTAGCTGTAGCCCAGTCTTGATATGATCGATGGCTTCTCTAGAGTCATAGTTTATATTAGCCTCTCTTGCAGCCATTGGGTTTTCGATAACTTGGTCTAGGGTTAACCCGCCTGAATCATCGGCATTAGGGCTGTGGGTATAGTTGATTTGCCAAAGTAGTTTGTGACTGTCACTGATGGTTTTAATGCTTTTGTAATTGGTTTGAAACTGATTAAAACTCGAATGAACCCTATAACCATTAGATTGACTGTGATTGATGGCCAGTAGGGATTTGCTGTTGTTTTTTGACAAATTGACAAGCGCTTGCGACAGCGTTAATCCATAGCTGCCTGAGGTAAAATTAATTCGAACTTTTTCCGCGATCTCATCCAAAGTATTGATGTGAATAACTCCACCAGAAGCATTTCCATAAAGCGATGCCGAAGGACCTCTTAAAACTTCAATTCGATCGATGAGGCCGACCAGTATGTTGTCAATTTGTCCTTGTCCATCTGGGGTGGTTTCTGGGATTCCATCTACAATGAGTTTGACGCCTCGAATTCCAAAGGCAGATCTCGCTCCAAAGCCTCTGATCGAAACTCTTAAATCTTGATTGTAATTAAAGGCATTTTGAGCAAAAATTCCCGGAACACTGATCAGCGATTCATTGATGGATAGCTGAGGTTCTAAAAGAGCATTTTTTGAGCTCAAGACCAAACTAGCCGCTAGAGGAGCTCTGAGGTTTTTGGTCGGTATTTTAGTCACCTTTAAAACAACTTCATCGAGTTGTTGTAAGGGAACAATACTGTCTTGTTTTTGCTGAGCAAAAAGACAAAGGTTAAAAAAAAGAGGGAGTATTTTTAAAAAATGATGCATAGAGGGATATGGAGATTTATTTAAAGAATAAGAGTACCGCTCCAATCGCAGTAAGAATTAAGATCATCTTTCTAAAGAAATCATCGGTAAATTTTTTAACTAGAAAAATTCCACTGAGTAGACCGGCAATAACTGCAGGTAACAAATAGAGGTAGACTTCAAAAGTTTCAACAGTAACGGTTTTCCACACAAAAACGTGAAAAGGAAGTTTAAACAAATTGATAAAGAAAAACAACCAGGCGGCAGTTCCAATAAATTCATTCTTTGGAAGCCTCATGGCTAAAAAGAAAATGTTCGAAAAAGCACCTGCTAAGTTTCCGATCATGGTGGTAACTCCTGCCATAGTTCCTGTAAAACCCGCAAAGGACCAATGTGTTGGAACCTTTCGATCTTTTTTGCCCCACCACCACAACATCAACACTGTGAGAAGAATAATTATAGCCATGGTGATTTGAAAGATGCGTTCTGGTAGATCTTTTCCAACGAAGACACCTATGAGAACTCCGAGCATCATCCATGGGAGAAATCTTCTTAGGTATACCCATTTGGTGTGTCGGTGATAGTAAAAGATTGCAAAGATGTCTCCAGTGATCAGTAAGGGCATCAGTGCTCCAGTCGAAGATTTTGCTCCGAATGCGAAGGCCATCAAGGTGACGATAAGTACTGCAATTCCTTTCACACCTGCCTTAGAGACACCGAGAATGTACGCTCCTAGAAAAGCAGCGACAAATTGCTCTAAGTTGAGATTGACGTAGTTTAGAAAGTCCATTTTTCAAAGGTACATAAAGCAATTCATTAGAAATAAAATAATATATTTAAGACTTAAAACCAACAAACCCTCTCTCTATGCAATTAGCAACAATTGATTATCTCATTATTTTTGGCTTTTTTGCCATCGTTCTCGGAGTTGGACTTTACGTTTCAAAATCATCCGGAAAGGACACTTCTGAATTCTTTTTATCGGGAAGGAGTATGCCCTGGTGGCTACTCGGATTCTCAATGGTAGCAACCACATTTTCTACCGACACCCCTAACCTTGTAACGGATATTGTAAGAACCAATGGCGTTTCAGGAAACTGGGTATGGTGGGCCTTTTTAATCACAGGTCTTTTGACCGTATTTGTCTATGCAAAACTCTGGAGAAGATCCGATGTGAATACAGACATGGAATTTTACGAACTTCGATACGGAGGGAAGGCAGCGCGTTTTTTAAGATGGTTTAGAGCCTTCTATTTAGGAGTGCTTTTTAACATCATGGCTATGTCAGCTGTTACACTAGCAGCTATAAAAATTGGTCAAGTGATGTTGGGACTAAGCCCTGTAGAAACTGTTGTTATTGCAGGATCTATCACGATGATTTTTAGTGCCGTTGGCGGGTTTAAAGGAGTGGTTTACACCGACTTTATACTCTTCTTTGTGGCTATGGGAGGCGCTATAGGAGCAGCCTATTATTTAGTGAATATTCCTGAAGTTGGAGGTTTATCTAATTTAATGGCTCAGTCAAATGTGACGGATAAGCTTTCTATTTTACCTGATATGAACGACACAGAAAGCCTAATCATGCTTTTGATTATTCCTCTTGCTGTACAGTGGTGGTCTGCTTGGTACCCAGGTGCTGAACCAGGAGGTGGAGGTTATATCGCTCAGCGTATGTTGGCTGCAAAAGATGAAAATCACGCGATTGGAGCCACCTTCTTCTTCAATATTATGCATTACGCATTAAGACCTTGGCCATGGATTTTAGTGGCTTTGGCATCCTTAGTAGTGTATCCAGATATAGCTAGTATTCAAGCGGCCTTTCCAAATGTAGAAGCCGGAAAATTAGGACACGATTTAGCTTATTCTGCAATGCTCACCAAATTGCCAGCTGGATTACTAGGATTGGTATTGGCATCTCTAGGAGCGGCCTATATGTCTACACTTTCTACCCATTTAAACTGGGGAGCTTCATATATTGTCAACGACGTATACAGACTCAACTTTGGAAAAAATTCTTCTGAAAAACACTTGGTTTTAGTAGGTAGAATTGCAACAGTATTACTGATGGTTTTTTCTGCTTTATTTGCCCTAGTGTTACAAAATGCTTTACAACTTTTTGACATCATTTTAATGTTTGGAGCAGGAACAGGACTGATCTTTATCCTGCGTTGGTTTTGGTGGAGAATTAATGCCTGGAGTGAGTTGTCTGCGATGGTTTCCTCTGGAATTATTTCCATTCTTCTCAATTTCACCTCCCTAGGGACATTGCTTTTTGCTGCAGAAGGTGGAGTCTTCCCTTCTTGGTTTAAATTTCCATTTGTTGTTTTGATTACCACAATTGTTTGGATAGCGGTTACCTATGCTACTCCAAAAGAAACAGATGTAACTCTTCAGAAATTCTACGATAAAATCAAACCAGGAGGTCCAGGTTGGAAAAAACAAGCAGCTGCGAGTAGTTCTTCAGATAAAAAATGGACTGTTCCATCAGGTATCTTAGCGGCATTACTCAGCGCTGTTCTCATCTATTCTGTGATGTTTTCTGTAGGTAATTTAATCTATGGAAACACGACAAAAGCCTTTAGTCTATTTGCTCTAGCCTTAGCAATGCTTATCTGGTTATTGCGTGTGTGGAAAAAACTGAAGAAGGACGTTTTTTAAAAGAATTTAAGCTTCTTTATTACTCTGAAATTCCTTGAGAATTTCTTTTGCTCTCTCGAGATCATCTTCTTTGACCATTAGTTGAACGATATCGCCTCCGTAGAATCCTGCAAGGACTCCGGAGGTGGCTCGGTCTTTATCTAAAGGGAAAATACCTTCTTCTTGAAGCAAGCCTTTTAAAAGCATAACTTCGATGGAAGACCCTGAAAAAAGCAATTGGTAACTCATCTTATTTTTTTAAAAGGTTCATATAACGAGCGACGTATTTTCCGAGAACGTCAAACTCAAGGTTGACTCTTGTGCCCACCTGGTATTGGTTAAAACGGGTATTCTCAAAAGTATAAGGGATGATGGCTACTGAAAAACCGTTGTCGGTTGCGTCTACAACTGTTAAACTCGTTCCATCAACAGTGATGGATCCTTTTTCGATCGTGGTATTTCCAGTTGAGGCATCATAACTAAAACTAAAGCGCCATGAGCCGTCTTCCTCTACTATTTTTTCACAAACTCCAACTTGATCGACGTGTCCTTGAACAATGTGTCCATCCAAACGGCTCCCCATAATCATGGCGCGTTCTAAGTTGATCTGGTCACCGACTTTCAAATCTCCGAGATTTGTTTTGTTAAGCGTTTCAGCGATTGCTGTTACTTTATAAGTATTTTGATCGCATTCCACTACAGTAAGACAGACGCCATTGTGAGCAACACTTTGATCAACTTGAAGTTCAGCGGCTAAAGGACTTGTAATAGTAAAGTGGATATTCCCAGCGTCTTGCTCTATTTTAGAGAGGCTTCCAAAAGTTTCAATGATCCCTGTAAACATGTGTCGTTTTTATTAGCTAATTTTACAGCTCAAAGTTACTTAATAAGCAGCAAACTGTATGCAAGAAGCAAAAAAAATAAAAGTAGGGATCTCCATAGGGGATCTCAATGGTATTGGATGTGAACTGGTTCTAAAGACCTTTTTAGACCCCAGAATGTTGGAGTTGTGTACACCTGTAGTTTTTGCTTCCAACAAGTCCATTAGCACTTGGTTAAAACTTCTCAACTATCAAATAAATTTTAATGGTGTTGGTACTTCAGAGGAGTCACTTGACGGGAAATTTAATGTGGTTAACGTTTGGAAAGATCAACCAGAAATCACCCCTGGAGTATCAAACCAAACCGGAGGCACCTATGCTTTAAAATCACTTCAAGCGGCTGTTAAGGCTCTAAAAAATAACAGTGTCGATGTTCTGGTAACAGCTCCAATAGACAAGAGCAACATACAGTCAGAATCATTTAAATTTCCAGGACATACGGATTATTTAGCTCAAGAATTGGAAGGGAAAAGTTTGATGTTTATGATCTCCTCTAAATTAAGAGTTGGACTTTTAACGGATCACATTCCCATTAAATCGATTAGCGATCACATTACCCCTGAGCTCATCGTCGAAAAAGTAACCACCGTTGTAAAAACCCTACAAAGGGATTTTGGGATATCAAAGCCTAAAATCGCCTTATTGGGAATCAATCCGCATAGTGGCGATCAAGGAGTTATTGGTAGTGAAGACGATCAAACCTTAAAGCCTACCATAGTAAAATTACAAGAAGAAGGGAATATGGTCTTTGGACCCTATGCTGCTGATGGATTTTTTGGTTCTGAAAACTACAAGAATTTTGATGCGATATTGGCAGCTTATCACGACCAGGGATTGATTCCTTTTAAAACGCTTTCGTTTGGTCAAGGGGTTAACTACACAGCTGGCTTGTCTAAGATTCGAACTTCTCCCGATCACGGGACTGCATTTGATATAGCCGGTAAAGGAATTGCGAACGAACACTCTTTTAAAGAAGCTATTTTTTTGGCCATCCAATTGTACAAAGACCGTAGTCAGTACGATGAATTGACTTCAAACCCTTTAGAAAAGGTCAATTTGAAGAATATGAAAAGAAAGAATTAAAACCGCTTTTTAAAGGAGGATTATTCTGCTAATATTTTTGTTAATAAATTGTTTATTAATATAATAATAGTATCTTTGCACCCGCCTTTTAGGTAAATTGTGAACGTTTCAATCACTCGCAAAATGAAAAATAAGGAGTTTGACATTCCTTTTACAGGATTAAAGCAGGGGAAACACGAGTTTGAATACGCGATCGATAATTCGTTCTTTGAGGACTTTAACTATGATGAGTTTAACAGTGCCAATCTTAAGGTTGAGCTGATTTTAAACAAACTGAGCAGCTTTATGGAAGCTGAGATTAAAACTAGCGGAAGTGTCAATGTCAATTGTGACTTAACGGACATCCCTTTTGATCTTCAAATCCAAGCTGAATTAGATTTAGTGATTAAATTTGGAGATGAGTACGATGACGAAAATGAATCGTTATTAATTATTCCACATCACGATCACAAAATTAATCTCTCACAGTATTTCTATGAGATGTCAGTTTTAGCAGTTCCACTCAAGAGGGTTCATCCAGGAGTAGAAGACGGTAGTCTATCGTCACCAGCTTTGGAATTGTTGGAAGAGTTATCGGTTAAAGAACTAAAAGAAGAATCAAAAGAAGATCATACGGATCCTAGATGGGATGCATTAAAAAAGTTAAAAACGGATAAAAATAAGTAACAATGGCACATCCAAAGAGAAAAATATCAAAAACGAGAAGAGACAAGAGAAGAACTCATTACAAAGCGACTGCGCCAACAATTGCTAAGGATCCAACTACTGGAGAATTACACCTTTACCACAGAGCGCACTGGCACGAAGGAAAACTTTATTACAGAGGTCAAGTATTGATTGATCAAACTGAAGAAGTTTCAGCATAAGTCGTTATATCGCATTTAACTATAGATTACTCTCACCTTCAAGTGAGAGTTTTTTTGTTAAAAAAGTCAATAAAAACCGGTATTTTGACTAAAAGTGATCATTTTTTACTAATTTTCACTTTAAATTGGAATTTTTCTCCAAATTTTATCAAATTCAGACTATGACCAAAACAACAGCTGCTATAACCGCTGTGGGATCTTATATTCCTGATTTTGTGCTTTCCAATGCTTTGTTGGAAACCATGGTTGATACCAATGATGAGTGGATTACGACTCGAACTGGTATCAAAGAAAGACGTTTGTTAAAAGACAAAGACAAAGGAACTTCTTATTTGGCAATTCAAGCCGCTAAGGATTTAATTGAAAAGAAACAGTTAGATCCTTCTGAAATTGACCTGGTTTTAATAGCAACAGCTACTCCTGACTTAGCTGTGGCCTCTACAGCTGCCTATGTAGCTTCTAATATTGGAGCAACCAATGCTTTTTCTTATGACCTTCAAGCTGCTTGTTCGAGCTTCCTTTATGGGATGTCTACTGCTTCAGCATATATTGAAAGTGGTCGCTATAAAAAAGTTTTGCTTATAGGGGCTGATAAGATGTCTTCGATTATTGATTATACCGATAGAGCAACCTGTATTATTTTTGGTGATGGTGCTGGAGCAGTGCTTTTCGAACCCAATACAGAGGGTTATGGCTATCAGGATGAATATTTGAGAACTGATGGAGTTGGAAGAGATTTTCTAAGGATTGAAGCTGGAGGATCCCTCTTACCAGCCAGCGAAGAAACCGTAAAAAACAAACAGCATTACGTCTATCAAGATGGAAAAACCGTATTTAAGTTTGCGGTATCCAATATGGCTGATGCTGCCGCTAAAATAATGGAGCGCAATAAGCTCACTCATGACGATGTCAATTGGTTAGTGCCACATCAAGCCAATAAGCGAATCATCGATGCAACTGCTAATCGAATGGATTTAGCTCCTGAAAAGGTGATGATGAATATTGAGCACTATGGAAATACTACATCGGCTACTTTACCGTTATTATTAGCAGACTATGAACAACAATTAAAAAAGGGAGATTCTCTAGTTTTTGCCGCCTTTGGTGGTGGATTTACTTGGGGAGCATCCTATTTAACCTGGGCTTATGACCCCTCATAAATTAAAAACAACTAAATCACAATACTATGGATGTTAAAGAAATTCAACAACTGATTAAATTCGTAGCAAAATCTGGAGCAAGTGAAGTAAAACTTGAGATGGAAGATTGGAAGATTACCATTAAAACGGGATCTGCTCAAAGATCTTCTGATGTTACTTATATACAGCAAGCTCCTGTTGCTGCAGCTCCTGCTGTAATGCAAGCTGCCGCGCCTGAAGCAGCACCAGCTGCTGCTCCCGAAACTGCTGCGGATGACAACAGCAAATACATCACCGTAAAATCTCCAATTATTGGAACTTTTTACAGAAAACCATCTCCAGACAAACCTAATTTTGTTGAGGTTGGATCTTCAATAGCTGAGGGAGACCCACTTTGTGTGATCGAAGCGATGAAGTTATTCAATGAAATTGAGAGTGAAGTTTCTGGAAAAATTGTCAAAGTATTAGTTGACGATGCTTCACCAGTTGAATTTGATCAACCTTTATTCTTAGTAGACCCATCATAGGGATTTCTAGTAACCAATCTATCAACTAATTAAACGTCTTATGTTTAAAAAAATATTAATTGCCAATAGAGGAGAAATCGCATTGAGGGTTATTAGAACCTGTCGAGAAATGGGGATTAAGACCGTGGCGGTTTACTCAAAAGCTGACGAAGAGAGTTTGCATGTTCGCTTTGCGGATGAGGCGGTATGTATCGGACCAGCACAGAGTAGTGAATCCTACTTAAAGATTCCTAATATCATTGCTGCTGCTGAGATCACCAATGCTGATGCCATTCATCCTGGGTATGGATTCTTATCTGAAAACGCCAATTTTTCAAAGATCTGTGCGGAACACAAGATTAAGTTTATCGGAGCTTCTGCCGAGATGATCAATAAAATGGGAGATAAGGCGACTGCTAAAGAAACCATGAAGAATGCAGGAGTTCCTACGATTCCTGGTTCTGACGGACTTCTTAAAGATGTCAAAGAGGCTAAGAAATTAGCAAAAGAAATAGGCTATCCAGTCATGATTAAAGCGACTGCTGGTGGTGGAGGAAAAGGGATGCGTGCCGTTTGGTCTGAAGACAAAATGGAAGCCTTATTTGAATCTGCAGTACAAGAAGCAACAGCCGCTTTTGGAAATGGGGGGATGTATATGGAAAAACTCATCGAAGAGCCGCGTCATATCGAAATTCAAATTGTAGGTGATCAAAATGGAAAAGCCTGTCACCTTTCAGAACGCGACTGTTCGATTCAACGTAGACACCAAAAACTGACTGAAGAAACGCCTTCTCCATTTATGACTGATGAGCTTCGTCAGAAAATGGGAGATGCAGCTGTTCTGGCAGCTGAGTCTATTCAATATGAAGGAGCGGGAACCATTGAATTTTTAGTGGACAAACACCGAAATTTCTACTTTATGGAGATGAATACGCGTATTCAAGTAGAACATCCTATCACCGAACAAGTGATCGATTACGATTTGATTCGCGAGCAGATTTTAGTAGCTGCTGGTGTTCCAATTTCAGGAAAAAATTACGTTCCAAAGCTTCACTCTATCGAGTGTAGAATCAACGCGGAAGATCCCTATAACGACTTTAGACCAAGTCCTGGTAAAATTACCACCCTTCACACTCCTGGAGGGCATGGAATACGCCTAGACACTCACGTCTATAGCGGTTATGTGATTCCTCCACATTACGATTCGATGATCGCTAAGTTAATCACTACTGCTCAGACAAGAGAAGAGGCGATTAACAAGATGAAAAGAGCATTGGATGAGTTTGTAATTGAAGGAATAAAAACGACCATACCATTTCATCGACAGCTGATGGATCACCCTGATTATATCGCTGGAAATTACACTACAAAATTCATGGAGAGTTGGGAAATGGAGCCTCAGGCTTAAACTCTTTCAATCATCAATTAAACCCCCGTTCTGATCTAGTTCGGGGGTCTTTTTTTGTATATTTAATACATGAAAGGATTTAGTTATTGGGAGCTTCAAAGCTGGTTTACAAATGTTGACTTCTGTATTATCGGTAGTGGAATTGTTGGACTTAATTGCGCACTGAGTCTTAGAGAACAATATCCCAAAGCTAAAATTATGGTATTGGATAAGGGGATTCTACCCAAAGGAGCGAGTACTAAAAATGCTGGCTTTTCTTGTTTTGGGTCTATTTCAGAAATCGTAGCAGATTTAAAATCTCACTCCCAGCAAGAGGTGATTGATTTGGTTCGAACGCGATGGGAGGGTGTTCAACTTCTCAAAGCGAGATTAGGAGAAAAAGCGATTGGCTACCAAAATAATGGAGGCTATGAAGTCTTTTTTAATCAAGAGGATTTTCAAAATTCTCTGGATCATTTAGACCCTGTAAACAGGATGCTTGAGGAGGTGTTTCCATCAACTCCATTTCATGTATATCCAAATAGGTTTCAATTTGAAAACTGTGTCAACGCTTATATAGGATCTCCTTTTGAAGGCCAGATCAATACGGGTGAAATGATGAAACGACTCATCTATATCGCACAGTCCGAAGAGATTCAACTACTTTATGGGATGGAGGTTCAATCGTTTACGCAACTTTCTAACAAAGTCCAGATTCACACTAGTGAAGGTGATTTTGACACTTCTAAATTGCTAATAGCTACAAATGGCTTTGCTTCTCAGATGTTTAAAGAAGACATTAAACCCGCTCGTGCTCAAGTGATGATCACAAAGCCAATAGACAACTTAAAGATCAAGGGTGTTTTTCATATGGATGAAGGCTATTATTACTTTAGAAATGTAGATAATCGCATCCTAATTGGTGGCGCTCGAAATCTCGATTTTAAGGCTGAAGAATCAACTGTTTTTGAAACAACTGATAAAATCATCAATCAACTTCACAAAGTGCTGAGTGAAGTTGTTTTACCACATACTTCTTATGAAATCGATCACCAATGGTCCGGCATCATGGGTGTAGGAATACAAAAAGGACCTATTGTAAAGGCCCTTTCTGATGATGTGTATTGTGGTGTTCGTCTTGGTGGTATGGGCGTAGCAATTGGCTCAGCAGTTGGAGCGCAACTCGCTAATCTTGCCCATTAGAACCATTGACTCCAAGGAATTCTGCTCAATAATAAAATCAATCCAATAGCGTAAAAGACACCAATGGTCTTAAATTTTTTGACAGCTTCCATTTGCTTTTTGTGTTTAGACCATCCAATGGTGATAAAGACGATTGCAAGGATGTTTACAAAGGGATGTTCTACTGCGAGAAGTCTAGCAACAGAATCCAAACCTCCCATGCCTTGCTTTTGAATTGCATTAAGACCGTTAGGGGATACAAAATACAATGCTAATCCAATAACTAATTGCAAGTGTGAAAGAATAAGGGCAAAAAGACTCAATCGAAGGTCTTTTCCCATGTCGAAAAACGCCTTATTGGTTTTCCAACCTTTTAGTGCGTTAAAAACAGCATAGATAAGTACTAATAGAACAATGTATGCAAAATAAGAGTGTAGTGTTAAAATATAAGTGTAGGCCATGATGAATAATTTTTCGTAAATGTACATAAAAAAACCCCGTCATAGACGAGGTTTTTAGTTCTTGTAAAGAAGGTTCTTAGAAACGGTATTTTAATGAAGCGTTCCAAGTTTGACCAAATCCAAACCATACCGAGTTGCGAACATCTACACCATTCCAAGTAGTAGAGTTGGCATCTGCATGAATGTTGGTATTGGATTCAGCAATGTATACTGTATCAAATAAGTTATTGATGTTGACACGTAAGCTTAAGTTGCTGCTTAAATAAGCAGTTGCTCCTAAGTCAGCAATACCATAAGATGGTAATTTAAGGGCTCCAGCATTGTTTGCTTGAGTAAACGCTGAATCGGTGATTGAGTAATCAGCATAAAGTCCATCAACGAATCGGTAACCAAAATCAAGGCTAACCCCTTCCATACGATAAACTGCTTCGATATACGATGTAAACTGAGCAGCATCTCCTACTTTAGCACCGTTAGTGTAAAGTTTTCCAGTACCGATGGATTGTTGGTTCTCATCAAATAGTTCAGCTTCAAAATCTTTGGTATACCTCCAATCTCCTAAAGAAAGCATTCCGCGAAGTTTGAATCGGTACGTAGGATTGTATTCTGCTTCTAATTCAATTCCTTGGTGTAATACATCAATGTTTTTGAATTGTGCAAATCCGTCCACTCCAAGTTGGTTGGTTAAGGAACGGCTCACAAAACGATTTCCCCAAGTAGTTGAGTAAGCATTGATGTTTAGGTTGAATGACTTTGAAGTGTATCCGTATCCGAATTCAATCGATTTGATTTCTTCGTTTTGAAGATCTTGATTTACGATATTCGCATAGTTAGGGAATACGGCATCAAAGTTTGGTTGTCTTGAAATATATCCAGCATTGAAGAAGATGTTAGACTTCTCATTGATGTTGATATTCGATCCTCCTTTAATATAACCACCACCAACATTTTCTTTGTTAGAAACAGGATTGTTTGGTTGATCAAAATAATCCAATCTCTGGAATGATTGATTTGATAAACCAGCTTGTAATACAGCTGTTAATTTGTTGTCGTTGTTGTATTCAACCATGGTGTTCACACCTTGCCAACCCACTTTACCGATGTTGTAGTAATCCATTTTAGGACCGCGAATACCAGTGTTTTTAAATGGAGAGGCTTCAACTAAAGTCTCGATGATTTGACCAGCTGAGTTTTTGTTCCCAGTTGAATAGTAACCGTCTAAACCTAATAAATCGTTTAAGACACGGTAGTGATATCCAGTGTAGTCTCTTAAATCAACTCCTACAGAATATCTGAATTTACCACTTTTGATATCCAATGAAGAGATCGCTCCAACCCAGTCATGAGAGTTCATAGAAGCTCTACGTACGAGTACAGAACGGTTTACATTGTCATCTCTAAATCCGTTAGATCCAATGCGAGATCCAACAAATTTGCTGATGGATCCAGAATAAGGATTTGTTGTTTGAATATTGTTAGCAACTACGGCATCGTAATCGATGAATCCATTTGCTAAACGAGAACCTCTACCGTTTTCTAAGTAGTGTTCGGTTAAGTCTTTGTTGAATGGAAGTAAATCCGCTACAGAAGATCTGTAGTTGTTTCCTCTTGGTCCTGTTCCTCCTCCACGTCCAGCAGATCCGTATAATGAAGTTGCAAGTGATACGTTTTTAGAGATTTGGTAATCCCAGTTTAAGGTAGCAAGTGGCTTGTTGTAGAAGTTTCTTCTCAAGTTATACTCTTCACCTCTAAGGATACCACCATTGGTGTTCCAGCGCTGATCGATTCCAGCTTTACCAAAGTTTTGGTAATCTCTTATCGAAACCCAAGCATCACGTTGGTGGTGCCATTGACCTGCTCCTAAGAATGAAAAGTTTACCGAGTGTTTGGAATCTTCTGGAGCGTATCCAACTGCAAAGAAATACGTTAATCCTTCTCCACTGGTATTGTAAACATATCCATCTCCTTGCCATTTAGACAATAAAATTGACGATGCCCAACCGTTGTCGTTTTTACCAGTGTTGTAAACAAATGAAGTTTTGCGGTATCCGTCGTTCCCCATAACTTGAGTCAAGGATCCCCCTTCAGCTACAGCAGCAGTTTTTGTGAAAATAGAAACAGTTCCTCCCACAGATGGTACAGCAAGACGCGATGCTCCTAAACCTCTCTGAATTTGAATTCCTGAAGCAACATCTGTTAAACCTTGCCAGTTAGACCAATACACCCATCCATTTTCCATATCATTCACCGGCTGACCGTTGATCAAAAATGAAGTGTTGCGTTGATCAAATCCTCTTAAAGAGATTCTAGAGTCTCCATAACCACCACCTTGTTTGGTAGCGTACACACCTGGAGTGGTGTTCATGATCTCTGGGAATTCTAAGTTCCCTACTTTTAAAGCGATTTCACTTGCTTTAATTGATGTTACTGCCACTGGAGTAACACGTTCTTGAGCAACATCAATCACTTTGGATTGAAGTACTACTACTTCTTCTAATTCAACCGTAGACGATGACGTTTCGGTTTCTTGAGCAAAGGTGATTGTAGCTGCTAAGCAACATACAATCGAAGTGAGCATTTTTTTCATGTAATGAATTAAAGTTTAATTTTATCCTGCAAAACTACAGAAGATCTAACATTGAATGTTAGGGAACTGTTAATTTTAGCACTACAAATTTAGTAAAATTTAACATATTATAGGAAAATAGTACTTTTTTTGTAGAAATTAAGACATAAAAAGCTCAACAAAACCGTGTTTAGTTCAAATAACGTTTCAGAAGATGGGTTGTTGAAGGATCGTGATCTCCTTGAGCAGTCCCTTCCAAGTCTTTTAAAATGGTATTGGCTAATTGCTTTCCGAGTTCTACACCCCATTGGTCATAACTGTAGATGTTCCAAATCACTCCTTGAACAAAGATTTTATGTTCATAGGCGGCTATGAGCGAACCAAGCGATTTCGGTGTTAATTGATCGATTAAAAAGGTGTTGGTCGGTTTATTCCCTTCAAAAACTTTAAATGGAATAATGTGTTCAACGCTTTTTAAATCAGTTCCTTTAGCTTCAAACTCAGCGATGACTTCTTCTTTAGTTTTACCTTTACAAAGAGCTTCCGTTTGCGCGAAGAAATTGGACATCAATTTATCGTGATGATCTTGTTTTTGGTGGAGCGATTTTTTGTAACCGATAAAATCCGTTGGAATTATTTTGGTTCCTTGGTGTATTAGTTGGAAGAAGGCGTGTTGTGAGTTGGTTCCTGGCTCTCCCCAGATAATGGTACCTGTTTGATAGGTTACCTTTGCACCTGAACGGTCGACATACTTCCCATTACTTTCCATAATCCCTTGTTGCAAATAAGCAGCAAAACGGCTTAAATATTGTGTGTATGGAATGATAGCCTCTGATTCAGCACCGTGGAAATTAGCATACCACACACTGATAAGCGCCATCATCACTGGAATATTATCTTGAAAATCTGCCGATTTAAAATGATCGTCCATTGCTCTTGCTCCTTCTAAAAGGCCTTCAAAATGATCATAACCTATCGAAAGGGCAATCGATAATCCAACTGCACTCCAAAGAGAGAAACGACCTCCGACCCAATCCCACATAGGGAAAACGTTTTCAAGGTCAATTCCAAAGTTCTCAATCGCCTCTAGATTGGTCGATACTGCAGCAAAATGTTTTGCAACATCTGCTTCTGAAGCAGTTTCTAAAAACCAATTTTTAATAGTGGTTGCATTGCTAAGTGTTTCTTGAGTAGTAAATGTTTTTGAAACCACTACAAAAAGGGTTGTTTCAGGGTTAAGACCCTTGATCACTTCTGATACGTGATCGCCATCCACATTGCTTACAAAGTGCATCTTGAGATGGTTTTGATAATAAGCAAGTGCTTCGACAACCATGGCTGGTCCTAAGTCAGAACCGCCAATTCCAATATTAACCACATCGGTAAAAGCCTTGCCGGTATATCCTTTTTTAGATCCAGAAATCACCGCATTTGAAAAAGCTTTAATTTTTGCTTTTACAGAAGCAACTTCAGCCATCACATTCTCACCATTAACTCTGATATCTGCAGAAGGATTTGCTCTTAGAGCTGTGTGCAATACCGCTCTGTTTTCTGTTTCGTTGATTAAATCTCCAGAGAAGTACTTATCGATTGCATCTTTTAAATTTACTTCATTTGCGAGCTCCAATAAAAGGGCTCTAGTTTTATCCGAAATACAGTTTTTAGAGTAATCAAAAGCAAAATCGTTCCACTGGATAAAGAAATCTTCAGCTCTGTTGGATTCTGCTTTAAAAAGTTCTAAAATCTGATCTTTTTTAGCTGTTGTAAAATGAGACGCAAGTTCGTTCCACGCCTTGGTTTGTGTAGGGTTTGTTTTTCCTAATGCCATAATTATTCTGATTGTGCAAAGGATTCATTGAAAAATCCAATGCAATCCAATTGAGATTTAACCGGGTTAATGGTATTGATATATGTAAGTCTAGATGGTTCAGGGAGCGGTTTAGCCTTGGGAAGCTTTTCCTTAAGAGGATCCACTTGTCTGCCGTTTTTCCAAAAGCGATAGCACACATGTGGCCCAGAGGTGTTTCCTGTCATACCTACCCATCCAATCACATCGCCTTGTTTGACGTAATCGCCATTTTTAACCTTGCGTTTACTCATGTGAAGGTATTGAGTTGAATAGGTATTGTTATGTCTAATTTTAACGTAGTTACCATTGGCTCTTGTATATGAAGCAGCAATAACCCTTCCGTTTGCTGTCGCCATGATTGGGGTTCCTACCTTTGCCGCATAATCGGTTCCTTTATGTGGCTTCACCTTGTTTCCGTAGTAGGAAATTCTCCTTTTGAGATTGTAACGAGAAGAAATACGACTAAAATTTACAGGAGCTCTTAAAAAGGCTCTTCTGAGATTTTCTCCCTGATCGTCAAAGTATTCAATGATGTTTTCGTTCTCTGGAGATGGATGTCTAAAGGCGTAAAAGGCTTTACCGTTGTGTTCAAAATAAGCCGCTTTAATAGGTCCCATTCCTACATAAGTGTTGTCATTGATATAGTGCTCGTCGTAGATCACTTTGAACTTGTCTCCTTTTGAGAGTCTCCAAAAGTCAATAGTCCAAGCGTAGATAGCCGCTAAATTATGAGTAACATCATAATCGATTCCCTGATCTAAAATTGCTTCAGACAAAGAAGTGGTAATCACTCCAGAAGCCTCGCGTTCTACTGATTTGATTTCTCTTTCTTTTCGCTCTAAGCTTACCTTATCTCTCAGATCGACAATAGCGTAATTAACCTTGTCAATTTCATAGATAAAAAGCTCTGCTTTATTGATAGAGTCCTTAGATTTTAAGATGGTATAAGGTCTTCCAACTCGAATCTTTCTCAAGTCAAAAATAGCTCTGTTCTTTTTAGTAGTTAACGAGTGAATTTCAGGATAACCAACGCGGTGTTTAAGAAGCAATTCACCAAAACTATCTCCCGACTTAACAGTATCTCTAACAACTTCGAACAGATTGAGATTAAAGCCATAGTACATACTGTCTTTAGCTTTCTTTTCTTTAACAGTAGTTGTTTCTTCAAGTTCTGGGAGCTCCAATGATTCTTTATCGGAAGAGGAAGCGAATATAATAGAGCTGATCACTACAATTGAAAATGCTGCCAAGAGTAGTTTAAATTTTTTGCTTTTTAGTAAATGAGCTAAGAGTTCCCTTGCTTCCATGCTGCAAAATTAATAAATCCCTTCAATTATCGGGATTAAAAAAAGAAAAAGCCCGAATTCATGACTCGAGCTTTTTCATTAACCAACCAAACTTTATAAATTATGAAAAACTTATTTTAAGTACAGGGAACCACCCCTGCACTGACAAATTTATAAAGAGCGTTGATCTCCAAGGGTGTTTTTAACGATTTTTAACGCAAAGTTTAACAGATCTCAATAAAATTTTAAGAATTAGATCTAATGTAGGGCGTTAAAAATTAGCGTCGCCTTGGCTGGTCCCACCTCTTGTATGAGATCTTCAACCGAAAGTTCTTTTATTTTTGAAAGTGATTTGTATTTGGAAAGAAGTTGTTCAACGGTCTTTGGGCCAATCCCTTCAATGGACTCTAACTCTGAATTAAAAGCTGATTTGCTTCTCAGGTTTCTGTGAAAGCTAATACCAAATCGATGGGCTTCATTTCGAAGGCGTTGTACAATTTTTAAACTCTCTGATTTTTTATCCAGATATAGCGGAATTGAATCTCCAGGAAAATAGATTTCTTCCAATCGTTTAGCGATTCCAATAATAGCTATTTTACCTCTTAGACCCAGTTGTTCAAGCGCTTTTAAAGCAGAGGACAACTGTCCTTTACCACCGTCGATGACAATGAGTTGGGGTAGGGGCTCCCCTTCTCTTTGAAGGCGTTTATAACGCCTGAGCACTACTTCCTCCATGGATGCAAAATCATCTGGTCCTTCAACGGTTTTAATCTTAAAATGTCTGTAATCCTTTTTAGAAGGTTTTCCGTCTTTAAACACCACACAGGCTGCCACTGGGTTGGTCCCTTGAATATTGGAATTGTCAAAACACTCGATATGTCGAGGTTCCTCACTTAACCTAAGGTCTTTCTTCATCTGAGCCATGATGCGATCGACGTGTTTATCTGGATTGACTAATTGAAGCTGCGTAAGGACGTCTTTTCGGTAAAAGAGGGCATTTCTATGAGAGAGCTCTATGAGTCTTTTTTTGTCACCTGTTTTAGGAATGGTGATTTTTAATCCTTTAGGTACCAACACTTCAAAGGGCAGATAGATTTCTTTTGAAATACTGGGGTATTTTTCTTTGATAGCCAAGATTGCATACTCTAAAAGCTGCTCTTGTGTTTCGTTTAGTTTCTTTTTGATCTCGAGGGTATGAGAGCGAATAATGGCTCCTTGAACTACTTCTAAATAATTGACATAGGCATGGGTTTGATCGGCGATGATGCTGAAGACATCGACATTGTCAATCTTAGGATTTACTACAGTTCGTTTGGATTGATATTTTGAGAGTAACTCTAATTTTTCCTTGTACAGTTGAGCTTCTTCAAATTCCATACGATCTGATTTTTCGAGCATCTTTTGTTTAAAAAGCTTTAAGGCCTTATTGAGTTTTCCCTTTAAAATCGATTGAACTGCTTTGATGTCTTCACTGTATTGAGCTTCTGTCTGCAGGCCTTCACAGGGGGCTTTACAGTTCCCCATATGATATTCCAAGCATCGCTTGTAGTTCTTGGCCTCTATTTTGGAAGCAGAGAGATCATAGTTACAAGATCGAAGTGGATAGAGTTCGTGAATTAATTCAAGAAGCGCTCTTATGGTTTTAGGATTGGTATAGGGCCCGTAATAGGTTCCATTCTTAGGAAGGAGTTTTCTAGTGGAGAACACTCTTGGATAAGGTTCTTTTGCAATACAAATCCAAGGATAGGTTTTGTCATCCTTGAGCAGTATATTATAGCGAGGCTTGTTTTTCTTTATGAGATTGTTTTCCAACAAAAGGGCATCAGTTTCTGTGGGAACCACAATGTGTTTGATGGATTGAATCTTGGAGACTAAGATTCTAGTTTTAGCATCATCGTGTTTTTTAGCAAAGTAAGAACTCACTCGCTTTTTGAGGTTTTTGGCTTTTCCAATATAGATAATGGTCCCTTTTGAGTCGTAAAATTGATAGACTCCTGGGCTCGAAGGAAGCGAGGTTAATTGTATGTCAATTGAAGCACTTTCCACTTGTGACGAAGGTAGTAATTAATTGTATCTTTGTTTTGGTATAAATCACAAAAGGTGGATAAAAAAACACTGAGAAAACACTACAGCGATTTAAGGGCTAAATTGAGCTCTCAAGAGATGGATTCGATGAGTTTAGCTATTGCGAATCGACTCATAGAGCTTCCTATTTGGAAGGCTCAGTACTATCATTTGTTTTTGCCAATCGAGCAAAAAAACGAGATTAACACCGAGTACATTCTCTCTATTATTCAAGGAAAAGACAAAGAGGTATTAGTACCCAAGGTTGTTGGAGCGGAACTCAAACACTATTTGTTACTCGATTCTACTTCTCTTGTTGTCAATAAATGGGGAATCCCTGAGCCGGTAGACGGTATCGAAATCGATCCCAAGAAAATGGATGTGGTATTTGTTCCCTTATTGGCATTTGACCAGCAGGGACATCGTATTGGATATGGAAAAGGAATGTACGATGGATTTTTAGCCCAGTGTAGAGATGATGTCTTAAAAATTGGCCTTAGTTTTTTTGATGCTGAAGAAAAATTTGCAGAAGTCTTTTCTAGCGATATTCCACTAAACTACTGTATTACCCCCGATAGAATTTATAAATTTTAATAGGCTTTAATGCTTATGAAAAATAGTTTTTGATGTTAAATGTCAAAAATATTTTACATTAAGTAAGTTGTTTTTATATATTTGTAAAAAATATTTTACATTATGAAAACAATACTATTTCCTCATTCCTATAAAAAATGGTCGAGTATTATTTTTTATACCACCTTGATTTTTGGATCCTATATCTGGTTTTCGGAAACAACTTTTGAATTCTTTAATATGAAAGTGTTCTCTGTTTTAGGTGATGATACGATCTTACGAACAGAAACTACTGAGAACATCATTGGAAATCACGCCCTTCAATGGATCGACAATAACGTATTAGACGAGCTATTGACATTGATTATCGTGATCAGTGGGCTTATGGCATCCTTTAGCCGAGAACCAATAGAAGATGAACTCATCGCTAAACTACGAATGGATAGCTTGACTACATCGCTCTATATCAATTATGGAATATTGTTATTAGCAACGCTTTTTGTTTATGAATTAACTTATTTTCACGTAATGGTTGTTCAGTTGTTTTTAATCATATTGGTGTTCAATTTGATTTTCAAATACAAACTTCACCAACACTACAAAGACTAAGAGATGAAGAACAATATCAAGATGTATAGAGCAAAGTATGATGTCACCCAAGAGGATCTCTCCAAGAAGTTAGGAGTGTCCAGGCAAACCATCAATTCTATTGAGAACAACAAGTATTTCCCTTCTTTAGAATTAGGACTTCAAATGGCACAAATATTTGAGTGTAAGGTAGATGATCTGTTTAGTCTCGACTAAGCAGATTTTGGAAAGACTTTCTTACTAAAGACTAAGAGAATTCCAACTCCAGTACTGATTGCGGTATCTGCAATATTAAAGACCGGTTGAAAAAATTGTAATTGATTTCCTCCTATAAAAGGCATCCAGTTTGGCCATGTCGTATCAATGAGCGGAAAGTAGAGCATATCGACTACTTTTCCATGAAACAGTTTACTGTATGGAACTTCTGCCATCCACGAAGCAATTTGACCGTTGGAATGATTGAATATTAGTCCATAGAAAACGGAATCAATGATGTTGCCAAGTGCTCCAGCAAAGATGAGAATCTGAGCAATAATCAAGAGTTTTGGACCCTTGTTTTTAACTGTGTGCACCACCCAATAACCAATTGCGGTAATGGCTACTAATCGAAAAAGGGTTAAAAATAGTTTAGCCGAGGATTCTGCAATTGGGAGAATATCGCTGAGTTTGGTCCCCCAGGCTGCTCCTTCATTTTCAATAAATAAAATCTTAAACCACGAAAAGACCTCAATGGATTCCCCTAAGTAAAAATGTGTTTTTACATAGATCTTGGACCACTGATCTACAATCAGCAGCAATAAGACAAACAGAGATACTTTTTTTAAATTCATAGGTTTTCGTTCGCTCAAAAATACAATTATTTATTTGCTTTTATAAGTTGAATGTGTCCAATTTGACTCTTTAGATTTAATTGAGATATACCCAGTGGAATCGAATCAGAATCAAGAGTTCCATAGGTACTGTGAGCATCGATGGTCGCCTTGTCGACATAAGCTTTGATCGAACCTTTTATGGTGTGCACAGTGGCTTTTGATTCTACTTGGTAGAGGGTGCAATTTCCATCGTTGAGTTCAATTCTCAAATCTTTGTAATCCCCGTGAATTTCAGTATTGGTAGAATTGCCGACTAGTTTTACTTTAAACTGCTGTGGAATCTCAATAAAGAGGGAGACGGACAATACCTTATGAGCACTTAGTTTGTCATTTGGCATCACAAAGCCTGCATTGAAGCTTGGTTCTATAGTCAGTAGATTGCGATCTGTAAAAACGTTGACTAATTGATTGGGACTGTATTCTCCTTCGATTTCAGCTTTTATGGTTAGACTATTGGTGTCTGTTGTCTGAAGAACCACTTCAAAACTGTCCTTGGCATCGATAAAAATCTGATCAACTCCTTCTTCAATAAATGATTTATGAATGGTTTTTTGTCCAAAGGAATAACTAAAAGCGAGACCTATTAGACAAAAAATGCCTTGTTTGATGAAAGTGGAACAAGGCATTGAAGTTTATTTTTGCATATTCTTCGCTTCGATGCTCAGAGTTGCGTGAGGAACTAATTTTAAACGCTCCTTAGAGATTAACTTTCCAGTAACTCTACAAACCCCATAGGTCTTGTTTTCTATTCGAAGTAAAGCGTTTTTAAGGTCTCTGATAAATTTTTCTTGGCGAATTGCGAGTTGTGTATTCGCTTCCTTACTCATGGTTTCAGAGCCTTCTTCAAATGCTTTAAAGGTTGGAGAAGTATCATCAGTACCGTTGTTATGATCATTCATATAGGCACTTCTTAGCAACTCTAAGTGTTCTTTAGCTACTTTGATTTTATCTTCGATGATTACTCTGAATTCCTCCAAGTCTTTGTCGGAATATCTGTGATTCGATTCTGCTGACATAATTATTCCTTTTTTTTGATAAACAATCGTGTGCGAGTATCGTCAAATTCGATCTCCACACCCTCACTTAATTCATCGACACAGTGAATTTCTTCACTAAGTGTTTCCGTCTTAATGTAGTCTAAGTTAACATTTATTGCCTTTTCTACAATACCATCTTTTAAAATAGTTACAATAATTTTATCAGTAACCTCAAAACCAGAATCTTTTCTAAGATTTTGAATTCGATTGACCATCTCTCTAGCGATTCCTTCGCTTTTAAGTTCTGGTGTGATATGAATGTCTAAGGCAACCGTAATAGACCCTTCAGAGGCAACTAAACAACCTTCGATGTCTTGAGAAGAGATCAATACATCATCGATGGTTAGATCGATCGTTGTATCTGCAAGCTCAATTAGTTTATGACCTTCTTGTTCCATGATAGAGATATCCTCTGCATTAAATCCTGCAACAACTGCAGCGATTTGTTTCATATGCTTCCCGTGTTTTGGACCAAGGGTTTTAAAATTGGGTTTGATTTGTTTTACGATGATACCGTCTTCGTCTGTAATCAATTGAAGTTCTTTGATATTGACCTCTGCTTTTACGAGATTTTCAACAGCAAGAATGGCCTGTTTTTCTTCTTCAGAGTGGTAGGGAACCATAATCTTTTGAAGCGGTTGTCTCACCTTGATTTTTTCTTTTTGACGAAGCGAAAGCACAAGAGATGACATGCGTTGTGCCAACTCCATTTTTTGCTCTAAAGAACTGTCGATAAGGCTTGTATCTGCTTTAGGGAATTCAGCTAAGTGAACAGATTCTGCAGCATTAGGTCTACAAACAGAACTCAAATCTCTAAAGAGTCGATCCATAAAGAAGGGAGCTACAGGAGCCGATAAAAGGGCCACTGTTTCCAAGCAAGTATAGAGTGTTTGATAGGCTGCGATCTTATCGGTTTCATAGGCTCCTTTCCAGAAGCGTCTTCTACAGAGTCTTACATACCAGTTAGAGAGATTTTCTTGAACGAAGTCTGAAATGAGTCGTGTCGCTCTCGTTGGCTCATATTCTTCATAGGCTTTGTCAACCTTTTGAATCAGTGTATTGAGTTCCGATAAAATCCAACGATCGATTTCAGGTCGATCATTCATTGGAACTTCTTCTTCTTGATATGAGAATTTGTCTAAGTTAGCGTATAAGCTAAAGAAGGAATAAGTGTTGTAAAGCGTTCCAAAGAATTTACGTTTGACCTCTGCAACACCTTCGAGATCAAATTTTAAGTTGTCCCAAGGATTGGCATTGGAGATCATATACCAACGGGTAGGATCTGCTCCATGCTCTTTTAAAGTTTCAAAAGGGTCGATGGCATTTCCTAGTCGTTTGGACATTTTCTTTCCGTCCTTGTCAAGAACCATTCCATTCGATACGACGTTTTTATAGGCTACCGAATCAAATACCATTGAGGCAATCGCGTGAAGGGTATAAAACCACCCTCTAGTTTGATCGACTCCTTCTGCGATAAAATCAGCAGGGAAGGAGGTATTGTTATCTATTTTTTCTTTGTTTTCAAAAGGATAGTGCCACTGTGCATAAGGCATGGATCCAGAATCAAACCAAACATCGATCAGATCAGACTCTCTTCTCATCGGTTTTCCAGATTCAGAAAGGAGTACGATTTGATCTACGATGTTTTTGTGAAGGTCAATTTTTTGATAGTTTTCTTCGCTGTTGTCTCCAGGGATGAAATCTTCAAAGATGTCTTTGTCCATTAGACCTGCCTTTACAGACTCTTGCATTGCTGACTTGAGTTCTTCGACAGATCCGATGATGCGCTCTTCTTTTCCGTCTTCAGTTCTCCAAATTGGAAGTGGAATTCCCCAATATCGAGAACGAGAAAGGTTCCAATCATTGGCATTGGAAAGCCAGTTTCCAAATCTTCCTTCTCCTGTTGCTTTTGGCTTCCAATTGATGCTTTGGTTGAGCTCAAACATGCGATCTTTGACATCGGTTACTTTGATAAACCAAGAATCTAATGGGTAATAAAGAACAGGTTTGTCAGTTCTCCAACAGTTCGGATAGGAGTGAACGTATTTTTCAACCTTAAAGGCTTTGTTTTCTATTTTGAGTTGGATGGCAATTTCAACGTCTACTGATTTTTCAGGAGCCTGTCCTTCATCGTAGTATTCGTTCTTGACGTATTTACCACCTAGTTCTCCTAGTTCTGGACGAAATTTACCCTGAAGGTCAACTAGAGGAACAGGGTTGCCGTTTTCATCGAGCACAAGCATAGGTGGCACCTCTGGATCTGCTTCTTTAGCAGCCTGGGCATCATCAGCACCAAAGGTTGGAGCCGTGTGAACAATACCGGTACCATCTTCAGTGGTCACAAAATCTCCAAGAATAACTCTAAAGGCATTTTCTGGATTTTGATAGGGTTTTGCAGCGTCTATTAATTGCTCGTAACGGATGTTTTTAAGTTCTTTTCCAAGAACACTATCTCCGATGAAATAAGGGATTTTCTTATCCCCTTCATTAAAGCTTTTCAGCTCTTCTTCGCTTTCAACTAGGTTGTATTTTCCAGAGAATTGTTTGCCGACTAATGACTTTGCCAAGATGACGGTGATCGGTTCAAAAGTATATTGATTGAATGATTTCACCCAAACATACTCGATCTTTGGACCCACTGTTAATGCGGTATTGCTCGGAAGTGTCCAAGGAGTAGTCGTCCATGCTAGGAAATAAAGGGTGTCGCTAATGCCTTTTAATTTCTCAGGCAGGCTGTCGTTGATCGCCTTGAACTGTGCCGTTACAGTTGTATCGGTTACATCTTGATAGCAACCTGGCTGATTGAGCTCGTGTGAACTCAGACCAGTCCCTGCTTTAGGAGAATACGGTTGAATGGTATAGCCTTTATAGATAAGACCCTTGTCATAGATCTGTTTTAAAAGCCACCAAACGGTCTCCATATACTTTGGCTCGTAGGTGATATAAGGGTCTTTCATATCGACCCAATAACCGATTTTCTCAGTCATATCATTCCATACGTCTGTATAGCGCATCACTGCTTTTCTACAAGCGTCGTTGTATTCAGATATGGTAATTTTAGTCCCAATGTCTTCTTTGGTAATCCCAAGTTCTTTTTCGACCCCTAATTCTACAGGAAGTCCATGAGTATCCCATCCAGCCTTACGCTTTACTTGGAACCCCTTCATGGTTTTGTATCTCGGAAAAATATCCTTGATGGTCCTTGCCATCACGTGGTGAATACCAGGCATTCCATTCGCTGAAGGAGGTCCTTCAAAAAAAACATAGCTAGGTTTCCCCTCTTGTTGAGTGATACTTTTAGTAAAGATATCGGCGTCTTTCCAGAACTGTTGAACAGAGTTCGATACTTCTGCTAAATCGAGGCCTTTATATTCTGCAAACTTCATAATACTAAGCTATTGAGCTAAAATTAAAGATGCAAAATTACACAATTATTAACAAAAAGAGGAGCTTCAGGACCCGATTTTAAAATTGGTGAGATAAACTGCTGATCAGATTGATGCCTGGGGCACTGATTCCCGATGAATAGGGTCGGTAACGAAGATTTGTTATATTTTCAATCGCAAAACTAAACTTGGTTTCATGGGTTAGCTGAACTTGAGATTTGAAATTAAGGGTTTGCCATGAGGGAGCATAGGGATTTCCTTCGAGGTCTTTAGCGTAGAGATAGGTTTTAGAGCGTTCACTCAGGGCTAATTTTTCAAAGGGGATTTCAGAGTTAAAGAGACTGTAGAAATTGAGTACAAAAGGACCTTTTTCATAAACCAATTGCAGTTGTCCAAAGTTAGGAGACACGTGTCTTACAGCAGAACTAACACCGTTTTCATCTAAATATTCTCCCTTGGATAAGGAGTAATTTCCAATGATTTTAAATTCAGGACTGACAAGACATCTCAACGCAAATTCAATACCCTTAATTTTGGCGTGAGCTAAATTTTGAACCGCTTGAACTCTTGAAAGCTCCCCTTGATATTCGAGGTATTCTTGAGCCTGAGTTTGGTCTTTTGGAACAAAAGCATTGTAGTCTTTTCGAACCATCACTTGATCCATAAAGGTGTAGTAGGTAGAAATGCGAATATCGGTATGATCTTCTATTCGAGTTCTAAAACCGATGTCAATTCCTCTAGCGTGTTCTGGTTTAAGATCGGGATTAGGGACTACTACTGCTCCAGGTTCTGAATCGAATACCTTGGCTAGGTCATCGATATTTGGAGCTCTAAATCCAGAAGAAATATTCAATCTCAATTGAGAGTTTTTCAAGGTCCAATTCATTCCTAAATTAGCCGTTAATGCTCCAGTATTTAAGTCGATTTCATCAAATGGAAATTGGTATTCCATTCGATCGAGCTTTGCAAAGGCTTTGATTTTATTGTAGCGAAACCCACTCATTAAACTCAAGTGATCAGAAGCTCTAAAAGTACTGTTAAGGTAGAGTGCAGAAGAGTTCCAATTGGCATTGTCAGGATAACGAGATGGGGCACTTGTTCTTAGATTGTTGTCGATGTTTTCACTACTCCCTTTAGAATCTACGACATTGTCGATGAATTCATATCCGTAAAAAAGATCTATGGATTCCCCAATACTCTTCTCGTAATCTAAATTCAATGTCCAACTATCGACTAGTTCTTCGGTGTGTTCTAACAGAGGACTGTTAAAATCTCTATTGTGTCTACTCTCTCCAAAACGTTGATGTGCGATACTTAAAAGGGCGTTGCTATAGAATGAATTCGATCTCAAATGATGTAGTTGATAATGTTTCATATTCCAAAGCTGAGGTCCGTAATACCACTGTGCAGATCGAAGTGGGTCAGCTCCCTTACCTGGTCTGATGAGTCGGTCGTATCTAGGAATATCAGACGTTTTAGAATAGACCCAAGAAAATTCGTGTTTCCAATGGCTAGAGGGTTGATAGACGCTTTTGTGAAAAGCGCTGAGCATGGAGTATCCAGAATTGATTTGTCTTAGGGGTTGATCGTTTTGAACCACTTGGTCAACACCGTCGATACGCTCTATATAAAGTGGGTTTAAATAGTCATCAGGGCCTCTTGTTCCCATCATTAAATCAGAAAAATCACTTTGAGTGATGCTACTAAAATGAGACCATTTGGAAGATGAAATAGAAAAATCAGCGTGATTGGTCCACTCTTTATTTGCTGAAGAAAAGCGACTGTGAGCATTGGCTTTAAAGGATCTTTTACTACTAAACCCATTTGATTTTGTGTAAAAGTTGATGACTCCTCCCATGGCGTCTGATCCGTAAATCACAGAACCAGTTCCAAAAAGCACCTCAGTCTTATCTACTGTAAAGGGGTCTATAGAGATCACATTTTGCAGGTTCCCTCCTCTAAAAATGGCGTTATTCATACGCACACCATCGACAACTAAAAGCAATCGATTGGCAGCAAATCCTCTAATCATCGGACTTCCCCCACCTAACTGACTTTTTTGAACATAGACATTTCCAGATTGTTGGAGTAAATCTGCTGAGGTCTGAGGTTGTTGAAGTTCAATGGCTTTTTGATCGATTACTTGAATCTTTTGAGGCACCTGACTTTTGTATTGTTTCCATTTGGAGACCGACATGATGACCTCGTCCAAGTGCATACTTTGAGGATATAGGTAAATAGCGTAATCATTCTTAGCCCAGCTGCGTTTGCTGATTCTCAGTTTTTCATAACCGAATTTGTAAACCTCTAAAATTTCATCTTCCTCGAAGATAGAGAGATCTACCTGTCCATCACTGTTGGAGCTGATGCTTTCTTTAAGGTCAGTAGTATAGACAATCACCTGGTCTATGGGGGTATTGGTGTTCGCATCATATACCAAAAAGTCCTGTGCTTTCACACTGAAACTCAACAATAGGATCAACAAGCTTAATGCTGTTTTATAGTGAGGAAAAGACGACATTGAGGACTTCAAGGGATTTGGGTGACTTAAATGAATTTAAATGCAATCGATAATAGTTCATAATCGATTTTATAAGTTCAATTTTCAGGTTTTTATCGAGTTTAATTGTTTTTGAATTATCAAAATTCGTGCCTAAAAACAGCTTTAAGGCATCTGAAAGTGAATTATTTAATGAGCTTTCATTGGAAAAATAAGAACTAAATGCTCCTTCGACAAGATTAAAATAAGGAGCATCAACCGTTGAGTGATCGGGATAAAATCCTAAATAACGACTCAGATCAATTAGAAATTGTATATGAAAATTCCCGACCTGATCGTTTTGATCCATCCACATCAAAGACTCTGATAAGAACAGAAACAGTTCTTTGTTTTCTTCTTCTTCTACAATAGCTGAAGAAAGAACTTCTGAAAGAAATAAGACTAGTGAGTTTTTGACTAGATTAGAGTGAGCACTTTGGTAGTGGTAATGCGTTTTTACTTCAGAAATTCGATCCAATGTTGCATTGTTTTTATGAGTAGCAACTAGTTCCAATTGAGATAAAGGCAGAAAATAGGCCGCTTTGACTTTCCCCTTTTTAGTAGCTAAAACCCCTCGTAATATATAGGATTTTAATCCGTCCGATTCTGTAAAAGCCTTTACGATTAAACTGCTGTCTGCGTATTTAATCGAAGACAGAACGATGGCTTTTGTGTGGACTCTCATAGAGAGCAAAATAACAAAAAAAGCCTTTGAATGACTCCAAAGGCTCTTAAATAATTAACAGAAATCTTAGATGACTCCCTGAGCGAGCATGGCATCAGCTACTTTAACGAATCCGGCGATATTCGCACCTTTAACGTAGTTGCAATAACCGTTCTCTTCCATTCCGTAATCTAAACAGTTGTTGTGAATATTGGCCATAATGTCTTTAAGACGCTCATCTACCTCTTCTCTTGTCCAACTAATTCTGAGGGAATTTTGAGACATTTCTAATCCAGAAGTAGCTACCCCACCAGCATTGGATGCTTTTCCAGGAGCAAAGAGAATTTTTTGATCGTGGAAGTAGTGAACGGCATCAGGAGTAGTAGGCATATTGGCTCCTTCGGCAACACAGGTACATCCATTTTTGACAAGCATTTTAGCTTCATCTAAATTCAATTCGTTTTGTGTTGCACATGGGAATGCTACATCACAAGGTACTGACCAAGGACGTTCACCCTCGTGATAGGTTGCCTCGGGATATTGTTTGACGTATTCGCTAATACGACCTCTTTTGTTGTTTTTAAGATCAATTACAAAATTGATCTTTTCTTGATCGATTCCCTGTGGATCGTGAATATATCCTTTAGAGTCTGAAAAGGTTAAAACCTTAGCCCCTAATTGAACGCATTTTTCAGCGGCGTACTGAGCGACATTTCCAGAACCAGAGATACAGACCGTTTTTCCTTCCATAGAATCTCCTGTTCGTTGAAGCATGGATTGAGCGAAGTAAACGGTGCCGTAACCAGTTGCCTCTGGGCGAATCAAAGATCCTCCCCATGAACGTCCTTTCCCAGTAAGTACTCCTGTAAACTCATTTCGTATTTTCTTGTACATTCCAAAGAGGTATCCAATTTCACGGGAACCTACTCCGATATCCCCTGCTGGAACATCTGTATTAGCCCCGATATGCTTGGAAAGTTCTAACATGAACGCATGGCAAAAACGCATGATTTCATCATCTGATTTTCCTTTTGGATCAAAATCAGAACCTCCTTTTCCACCACCCATAGGAAGGGTTGTTAATGCATTTTTAAAGACCTGCTCAAAAGCCAAGAATTTTAAGATACTGGCGTTAACTGTCGGATGAAAACGCAGACCTCCTTTGTAAGGACCAATTGCTGAATTCATCTGAATACGATAACCTCTATTGACGTGGATTTCTCCTTTGTCATCGACCCAAGCAACCCTGAAAGAAATCAAGCGCTCAGGCTCGACCATTCTCAAAAGCACGTGTTTGCCATTATAGATTTCGTTATTGGCGATGTAAGGGATTACTGTATCGGCCACTTCTTGGACTGCTTGAATAAACTCAGGCTCATGCCCATTGCGACTGATGACCTCTTGCATAAAGCGATCAATCTTGTCTTGAATTAACTTGTCAGAATGCATATAATTATCAAATTAATATTTTGAAGACAAAAATATGTTATTTTAACAATTTCAAAGCTAAAATGTTATCTTTTTTTACAAGATTCTCAAAGCGCTCCATTTAAGTCCGCTATAAGATCTTCTACAGCTTCTACCCCTACAGATAATCTAATTAATCCATCTACAATCCCTAAGGCTTCACGTTCCTCTTTGGGAACGGATGCGTGTGTCATTGTAACAGGATGACCTACTAGGGATTCTACTCCTCCTAAGGAGACTCCTAAGCAGAATATTTTGAGTTTTTTAATAAGAATTTTTGTGGATTCTAAATCTGATGATTTAGTAACAAAAGAGATCATGCTGCCAAAAGAAGTCATTTGTTTTTTGGCAATCTGGTGATTATAATGATCTTTAAATCCGGGGTAATACACTTTTTCTACTTTTGGGTGCGCTCTTAAAAATTCAGCAATTTGAGCTGCGTTTTCACAATGTCTCTGCATGCGAAGGTGCAGGGTTTTGATTCCTCTCAGCACTAAAAAGCAATCCATCGGTGAAGGAATTGCTCCTGCTGCATTTTGGATGAAGTGCAATTTTTTGCCCAATTCAACATCCTTAACGACAAGGGCACCGAGGATGACATCAGAATGACCCGATAGGAATTTAGTAGCGGAGTGCATTGAAATATCCGCTCCTAAATCAAGAGGTTGCTGTAAATAAGGAGAAGCAAAGGTGTTGTCTACACCAACAAGAATGGAAGGATCTATAGATTTGGTGATTTTGACAATCTCGGAGATATCGACTATTTTGACTAGAGGATTGGTGGGCGATTCCACCCAAACCATTCTGGTATTGGCTTGAAAATGATCTTTCAAACCCGCTAAATCTTGAAGGTCAACAAAGGAAAATTGCAAGCCAAGCTGCTCTAATAATTGAGTAAAAAGACGATAGCTTCCTCCGTAAATATCTTTGGTAGCGATAATATGATCTCCAGATTTCAACAATCTTAGGGCGGCATCTACAGCGGCGATCCCCGAACTAAAAGCAATGGCATCCCTGCCATTTTCAATGCTGGCTAATGATTTTTCAAGAGCAGTTCTAGTGGGGTTTTCTGTTCTCGAATAGGCGTATTGACCGTAATTCCCTAGTTCTTCTTGACCATAAGAACTACTCATATAGATTGGGGTCATCAAAGCATTGTAGGGAGGTTCTAAATGCTGCCCGCCGTGAATCATTTTAGTTTCTTTCTTCATTACGATGCTATTCCTAAGGCTCTTCTAAGCGCAAGGATGGATCCTATATGAATGCCTTCGTGAAAATTATTAAATGTGATCGCATCTTCAACTGACTCTAGGGTTACATTGGCTGAAGTGGTATAAGGATTGTAGTTTTTAAAGATTCCTTTGTTATAATCTTCTTCCGTTTTAACAACTAGATCTACTAGAGCTTTCTTGATTGAATTAAATTCTTCCTCTGAAGGCTCCTCTGATGGAAGAGATCCTTTAGCGTATTTTGCAATGATGTCATCAGGCAAATTAAGAGCTAAGCCGCTTAATTTATAGACTAATAATTGTTGGGTTACGGCCACATGTGCAATATTCCACCAAATATTATTGTTAAAGTGCTCTGGTATTGCCAAAAGATCCTCTCTTGAAATCGTCTCTAAAAAATTGACCAGAATTTTTCTGGTTTCCCTGCAGTTATAGAATTGAAACTTCATACTCATGATGTCATTTATAAATTGTAATTTTAAATCACTAAAGTAATCAATTGATGAACATTATATATCATTTGAGCAGTTGTTCTACTAATAAAAGGATTTTAGCAGAACTGCCACTCGAACAATTTAAACTAATCGATATTAAAGATCACCCCCTAAGCGATGAGGAATTAGAGGGGTTTTACAAACACACTTCTTCTTATGAGGCCTTGATTAATAAAAGAGCTCAACTCTTTAAAGCAGAAGGAATAGCTCCTAATGGCCAGAGTGAAGACAGGTATAGGGAGTTGCTTAAAAGTCATTACACCTACTTAAAAAGACCTGTTATTCAATATCAGGACAAGCTCTATATTGGCAATGCTAAATCGACTGTTGAATCCTTAAAGTCGCACCTTGAAAGCACTCATTAATATTAGAGTAGTTGCTTTTTTAGCAGCCTTGGGAGCGACGACCATTTACGGCATCAATCACACGGTTGCCAAGGGAGTTATGCCCGATTACGTCGGAGCATTTGGTTTTATTTTCCTAAGAACAGGAGGTGCAGCACTGCTGTTTTGGATTAGTTCCATATTTGTAAAATCAGAGAAAATAGCCAAGCAAGATTGGAAGCCTCTGATTACAGCAGCCATACTAGGAGCGAGTATTAATATGCTTTCCTTCTTCAAAGGCTTAGAGCTCTCGACACCGATTAATTCTTCAATTTTAGTGACCATCACTCCTATCATCGTCGTTATTTTTTCAAGTATCCTTTTAAAAGAGAAAATCTATTTTACCAAGGTTCTCGGTATCGCTATGGGATTGGTAGGAGCTATTGGACTGGTGATTTACGGTAAGGAAGTCCGTATGGACGCCCCTAATATTCCATTGGGGAATACCTTGTTTATCGTCAATGCTACGGCTTATGGATTGTATTTAATTGTGATTAAAAAAGTCATGGAAAAGTATCAGCCCATCACTGTTTTAAAATGGGTGTTTACGATTGCATTTATTGTCAATCTACCGATTACCTATTCGTCTTTTAATCAGATCAATTGGGAGATGCCTCCATCGATCATCGCATCGGTAGTATTTGTAATTTTGGGAACCACTTACATGACTTATTTGTTCAATGGATTTGCGCTGACTAAACTCAAGGCTTCTACAGTGAGTTCTTTCGTATATGTGCAACCCCTCATTGGAATTATAGTAGCAATTTTAAGCGGACAAGATCAGCTCAATTTCACTAAGGTAGCAGCCGGAATACTGGTATTGTCAGGGGTTTATTTTGCCTCTAAAAAACAAACAATTTAATTATGGAAAAAGCAGCATTTATCAAAGATTTATCAATGCCCATTGTAGCGGCCCCCATGTTTTTAATCTCAGGACCAGAACTGGTTATCGCCTGTTGTAAAAACGGCATAGTAGGGAGTTTTCCCGCTCTGAACCAACGAACGACAGAGGGCTTTGAACAATGGGTTGTTCAGATTAAAGAGGCGCTTGCTGCTTTTGAAGAAGAGACAGGAAAGAAGGCAGCACCTTTTGCAGTGAACCTCATTGTACATCCGACCAATCCGAGACTCGAAGCGGATCTAAAAATTTGTATGAAACACAAAGTTCCATTGGTGATCACCTCACTAGGAGCTGTGAGTCAGGTCGTTGATGCTGTGCATTCCTACGGGGGGCTTGTCTTTCACGATATCATCAAAAAACGACATGCAGAAAAGGCCATTGAAGCTGGAGTCGATGGATTAATACTGGTTTCTGCAGGAGCTGGAGGACACGGAGGAACCCTCAATCCGATGAGCTTGTTGTCAGAAGTACGTTCGATTTTCGATGGAACGATGTTGCTTTCAGGTTGTATTTCAACAGGAATAGATGTTGCTTCAGCACTTCAGATGGGAGCAGATTTAGCCTATATGGGAACCCGTTTTATCAACACAGAAGAGAGTCAAGCTACCGATGAATACCGTCAGATGATCATCGATTCTGGAGCAAGTGATATTGTTTATACCGCTTCCATATCTGGTGTTCCAGCTAATTTTCTAGCCAAGAGTTTGGCAAAAGCAGGAATCTCAGAAGAAGATTTAAAGGCGGAACAAAAGATTGATTTTGGTAAAGAATTAGACACTGAAGCTAAAGCTTGGAAAACAATCTGGTCAGCCGGTCAGGGAGTGACAAGCATTCACGAAAACACAAGTGTCAAAGACTTAGTGAGCCGTTTAAAATCTGAATTTAAAACAGCGCTTTTAGATCAAGAAAAGCGTATAAAACAATGGTTTTCTTAAAGATTATTGATCGACTGCTACTTTGTAAGTAGGGTCCTCCATGACGTTGACATCGATAATCTCATCAGCGTTTTTCAATAGAATTCTACAGTCAGCACTGAGGTGTTTGAGGTGTACTTCTTTGCCAACCTTAAGATATCTAGAAGTAAGCTTATTTACAGCTTCGATGGCGGACATATCTACAATTCGAGATTCAGCAAAATCGATGATAACTACATCGGGATCATTTAACACATCAAACTTTTCGTTAAAAACAGTGATGGAACCAAAGAATAAAGGCCCGTATATTTCATAGTGTTTAACCCCCTCTTCATCTATAAATTTTCGAGCTCTAATTCTCTTGGCATTATCCCAAGCAAATACAAGTGCGGCTATGATAACCCCTACTACAACGGCAAGCGCTAGATTGTGTAAGAATACGGTAACAAGGGTCACGAGCACCATTACAAATACATCGGATTTAGGCATACGTCTAAATGTTTTTAAACTCGCCCATTCAAATGTTCCAATGGAGACCATGATCATTAGTCCAGTAAGGGCTGCCATTGGCATTTTTTCAATTATTGAGGAACCAAACATGATGAAGACGAGTAGCATTACAGAGGCCACAATCCCGGAGAGACGTGCACGAGCACCATTGGAGGTGTTGATCAAACTCTGACCAATCATCGCACAACCACCCATTCCTGAAAATAAGCCTGAGAGAATATTAGCCCCTCCTTGAGCGATGGCTTCTCTATTGCCACTCCCTCTAGTTTCAGTGATTTCATCGACGATATTAAGAGTCAAAAGACTCTCGATAAGACCTACACCTGCCACAATAGAAGCATAGGGGAAAATAATTTTTAAGGTCTCTAATTCAAGAGGAACTTCTGGTAAATGAAAGGGAGGAAATCCTCCTTTGATGGAGGCGATATCTCCAATGGTTTTGGTGTCAATTCCGAAGAAAACAACGATTCCAAATACCGCTAGAATGGCAATCAATGCCGCTGGAAGTTGTTTGTTGATCTTTGGAATTCCCCAAATACTCAACATTGTAAAAAGCACTAATCCCAATAAGGTAACAAGAGGCATTCCTGTAAGCCAGTTACCGGATTCATCTTGGAATTGAACTAATTGAGAACTAAAAATGATGATCGCCAATCCGTTAACAAATCCAAAAATAACAGGATGAGGAACCAGACGCATCAGTTTTCCTAATTTTAAAAAACCAACAACAGTTTGAAGAAGACCGGCTAGGATGACGGTCGCAAAGATATATTCAACTCCATGTGATTTTACAAGGGCAACTAAAACAACAGCAACGGCGCCAGTGGCACCAGAAATCATTCCAGGTCTACCACCAAAAATGGAAGTGACTAGACCCATCATAAAGGCAGCGTATAATCCAGTTAAGGGTGAGAGGCCTGCAATTAGCGCAAAGGCAATGGCTTCGGGGACTAACGCTAAAGCAACAGTTAAACCAGAGAGTATTTCAGTTTTGTAATTTACTTCCTGAGAGAAGTCAAATAGGTTGATTATTTTCTTCAAAACGAACTATTTAGGTTTGCAAAAATACACTTTCATATCGATACATGCCAAAAATAATAAACCCCTGAACGAAATATCATCCAAGGGCTTAAACCAAATCAACCAAACAAAAACTAATTTTTGTATAATATGATTAACAAATAGCGTGCCAAAAATTAATTAACAGTAAAAATATTTTTTAGTTAATCTTAAAATATTTCTTCAACTTTGTTTCATGAATAACCCTCATCAAATAGCAGTCTTAGGAGGAGGTTCCTGGGCAACAGCCTTGGTTAAAATTCTGACAGATAACCAATTAAAAGTAAATTGGTATATCAGAAACCAGAACGATATCGACTATTTACTCCAACATAGACACAATCCAAAATACTTGACATCGGTTCACTTTAATTTAGAGATGCTCGAATTGAGTTCGGATATCAATGCGGTTGTACAGGCGAATAAGCGAATGATCGTAGCGATTCCTTCAGCTTTTGTTGCAAATGAGTTAAAAAAAGTAACCATTCCTTTAAGTGGAAAGACTATTTTTTCTGCTGTCAAAGGGATTGAGCCTGAATCTGAACTCATCATTGGAGAATACTTACACCAAAAATTTGGTGTTCCTATGAATCAAATAGGAGTGATTACTGGCCCTTGTCACGCTGAAGAGGTCGCTTTGGAGCGATTGTCTTATTTGACCATTGCTTGTATGAACAAGAGAAGAGCTCAGTATTTAGCAGATATGCTTTCGGCTAATTATATCATTACCCACACTTCTAGAGATGTCATCGGTACTGAATACGCTGCAGTCTTTAAGAACATTTACGCTTTAGCAGCAGGTATTGCACATGGGATAGGATACGGAGACAATTTTCAGGCCGTATTAATCGCCAACTCCATAGCTGAAATGAAAACCATCATTAGAGCCATTAAACGCAAGAGAAGAGTTATTTATCACTCGGCCTATTTAGGAGATTTATTAGTAACTGCCTATTCCACATTTTCTCGAAATCGAATGTTCGGAACCATGATTGGGAAAGGTTATAGTGTGAAGAGTGCCATGATGGAAATGAAGATGGTTGCAGAAGGATACTACGCTTCTAAAAGTGCGCATCATTTTTTAAAGCAAAAAGAACTTTTTAATAAGGCGCCGATTGCTACTTCGGTTTATCGAATCCTCTACCAGGAAGAACGTCCTAGAGAAGTTTTTAAAGAATTACAGAATCATTTGATCTGATTAAAACTCGTACTCACGCTCTACTTTACAGACTCTAAGGCTGTAATGGTCGTACCATTTTTCTTTTCCCAATTGCATTGCAATTCCGTGCTCTGGATGATTTCTCCATGCCTTAATCGATTCCAGATCGCTCCAATAACTCACCGTAATCCCGATCGCTTCACGAGCTGAATCATATCCTAAAAAACCCTTTTGTTTTTTGACGAGTTGTTCCATGGCTTGTGCCATCTGCGCATAACCTTCGTCATTTTTGATAGCTGAAGTAAAAATAACGGCGTAATAAGGAACTTGATACATCATATAAATTCTTTTTCTGTAAAATAGGTAACAATGGCCTCTTTGATAAGTACGCTTTGTTCACCTGCTTTTAAAGGGGGTAGGTTCTCTACTATAGTGTAATGAGGCCATCCATCTTCATCGGTATAATCAAAACGATAATATCCATAAGGTTCAAGAAGTCTACAAATAGCGATATGCATTAAATGAATCTTTTCATCTTTTTTAAAAGCGCGATGATATTGCCCTAATTCTTGTACACCGATTAAATAAATGATGGAATCGATATCCATTTCTTCATCTGAAGAAAACTGTTCGGATAGGGTGCGGGTTAATTGTTCCCACTTTTCTTTTAACAAAGGATCTCTAGACATTGGTTCTTTTATGAGGAATAAAGCTTAAGTTTCCCTAACTTTAAATCGAATTAGATAAACAAAGTTAATCCTTTCTTTTATATGAATGTCATCGATATTGTATTAGCGCTGATTATGGCCCTTGGATTTTACAAAGGCTTTAAAAACGGACTTTTGGTTGAAGTTGCTTCCATCATTGCACTGATTGCTGGCTTGTATTGCGCTTTTCATTTTTCAGATTTTGCCGCCATCTATCTTGCCGATTTACTCGATTGGAATGAAAACAATCTTAATATAGCCGCCTTTGTAGTTACCTTTTTAGCAGTCCTAGTGGGGGTCAATTTACTTGGAAAGTTGTTGACTAAAATTGTTCAAGTGCTCTTACTTGGAATGGTGAATAAACTTTTAGGAGGAGCCTTTGGCCTGTTAAAAAGCCTGATCATTTTAGGAGTGCTTTTAGTTTTTTTAGACCAAAAGGTGGGTTTGAGTGGATGGATTTCAGAGGAGACCAAAGAGAGTTCGTTGATCTACGGAGTTTTCTATGAAATTGGCGCTTTTGTTTACCATCAACTTTTTGAAAACCAACTCTTCGATCAAATTCGCTCTTGGTTTTAAAGGATTAGCTGCTTAAATCCACGAATATTTTTTACATTTGAAACATTATTAAGATAAAAAGTTATAAAAATGCAAAATACATCCATTTCATCGACCTTAGAACAAT
>Ga0255775_1000409_pt1 | contig 42837 bp, 35 predicted proteins | sample 011ome_26_FD_179973 | JGI IMG/M metagenome (GOLD analysis project Ga0255775, IMG submission 179973) | Coastal salt marsh microbial communities from the Groves Creek Marsh, Skidaway Island, Georgia - 011511BT metaG (version 2) | ecosystem: Environmental > Aquatic > Marine > Intertidal zone > Salt...
ACACACACCGACACCGACACCGACACACAAACGAATCAACAACACACGCAACACACACATGCTATTATATCTATATTTCCACCTCCAATTCGTACAATCTTCAGTATAATACTTGTATACCCAAATTAACCCTTCAATATAATTGTCACATACATCTTGCAAATCTACATTTTCCGGAAGCATTAATTTATGAAACCGTTCTTCCCACCCATCTTCAGTAGGACATACATATTTTTCTCCTTGTCTATACATGATAGGAGCATTCATTAACGCCTCCTCTTTTTCTTTGGGTGTGGTTTCAGGATACCGACGTTTTTCTAATTTATCTCGGTGCGCGTGTTCTTGTATCATTAGGTCTCGTTCCATCTTAGCTATTTCAGATAGAAACAGTTTAACATATTCCCATTGTATTTCTTTTGTATCTGGTGAAATAAGACTACGTCTTGCGGAGTTACCAATATATTTCCTATAAACATCCATCAAAACAGCCATACCATTTGTCCTAATATTCAATGCTGGAAAATGTGGTAAAAAGTCGTTACCCAAGAAGAAACACATGAATACATAATCATCTATACGTACAGGTATCATTTCTTTACAGTTCATTTCCTTCAAAATACTTTCGGACAATCGTTTGATATCTACAAAATACGATTGGTTATCACCAGTTTTAATATCAACAGGTATAGAGCTCTTTAAAAACTCAGGAGCTTCACGACATACATATATACTATTACAATACTTCATATGAAAAATAGAAAGCATAATCAGGTCGGCATCCAGTCCATATACAGCTATGTTTGCGTATTTTACATCATTATGTCGTATATGACTGTATATTTTATGTTCGCCTTCTCCCTCTTTATCGGCACATGATATAATTACACTACTTACATTATATTTCAGTTCCGTATGTCCGAAATAGAAATACATATAATTCGACAATTTACCCATAAAGTCAGTTCCAGGTGTAATTTTACAGGTATCCCACGTATCGGGTACATCTTCTTCATCCGAATATTTAATCTGTGAGAGGAACATGGTCCTATATCGTCGTTTTCGTTGTTGTTCCATTTTAGCGAGGGGTGCGACGCCATCAAACGAAATATAAACAACATCAGTCGGTTTAATTTGTGTAATGTATTCATCAATTCGTCTGGCGGTTTCATGTATTATTGTTTTTTCAAATTGCCCTTCATTTTCTTTATCGTAGGTGCTACTCAGTGAATGATACGAGTCATATATAATTGAATTACAGTCCATATACAAATGTGTAAGTTTATTTTCGTCATTATCAAAATGTTTACTATTTCTCAAGATATTCGCATACTTACGGATAATCTGAGAAAAATAACTTGGAATACCCATATATTACAAGTTAATTTACAATTTCACTATACACTATGTAGTACGATAACATTTATATCGTTTTACATATTAATTCGCAAGTTGTAAACCGTATTTATTTATAATTCCCTATTGTATACCTTATATGAAACGTAATAAAGTAGGGGGTATACACGATAGTATATCAAGGAACAAACAAAAGCAGAATGTAGACGGAATTATAAAAATAATACAAAATAAAAATATAATTATTCAAGATATTATTCGAAACACAATTTTATCAATAAGTCATAATAAGGCTGAAGAAATATTTAGTAACAATGATAGTATTTTATCGATATCAATATTGACCGATTTATACGAACGAACAACAAACATACATGACAATTTAATCAATATGAAAACGACACCAACTGACGATATAATAGTGTCCCTACAAAAAGTGATTGATAAACTATCAATGGTAATATGTGGATTCGGAACAAATTATATTGAAGATTTATTATTTATTAGTTTTGGGTCTGAGTTCAAAAACACCCAACAACACAATTCTATGCTTCAAAGTAAATACGATTTGATTCAGCAATATGTCAGACCAACCGGTTATAAAATAGTTCAATGGAGTAAAAAGAAAAAAGCGCATACTCACACAAATATTACATGTGAAAATAAGATAACCGAAGACAATATCGACATAGAAAATCACAACACACTTGAATGTTTTAATATAGAATCTGGCACTGAATCGTTTACGCAGAATGTATACGGATTGCGTATAATAATGCATAACGAGAAAGCGCGAAAGACATTAATTATAACGGGCGTTATTGAGGATATGCATATAGAATGTATATCAAATGACTATATTTCTACTCGTCTAGAAGAATTAAATAGTCTAACAATTGGTCGTGCACCAAGTGAAAAAGAGTTAATACAGAATATAATAAGCACGATTACACTCAAAGACATACTTATTTATGGAAATGATGACATAATTAAAAAGATGATAATATTGTTGACGGATGTCAAGTCAATCAAAGAGAACAAGATAGAAAAGACGATACAAATGTTTTTAGAAATGGATAAATATTCACAGCGAAATATGTTAATGAACCTTTTGATGTTTGACAATGACAATGATATTCAATACATAAGTTACCTTTTATACGAAGTTCTCTCTGTAGAATCAGCGGATAACGGTAAAAACGACCAACGTATAATTTATAATAGTTTACCCTGGAAGATTAAAACGAATTTCAAAGAGGTTATAAAAGAGACGATACAGTCGGCGAATGAAATGATGAATAAATATGATATAAATCAAATCTCATTGGAACAGCAAATCTATTTGATGAAAGCAGACGAAAAAATAAAAGAGAAGGCAATATTAAAGTTAAAAGAGATAAAAGGGAAACCTGACGAGATGGGACTAAAAGCAAAGCAATACATCGAAGGATTATTAAAAATCCCGTTTAATATCTACCGAGAAGAACCATCATTAAAGCAGATCAAACTAATCAATACGTGGATTATTCGTATAATATCAATTATAAAGTCACTATTTCCCGAGTTCAACATTGTAGAAAAGGACACATATACACTGTTAGAAATCGACAACAATATAGCGTTTATACGCCGATTTGTACGTAAAAACATTCTACATACCATAAAACGGTTAAGTGATACCCTTAACATAAAACAGTTAAATTTGTTAGTGCAGAAGATAAATACGTATAAAAAAACGAAGAAAGAGATGCGTTTAACGATAGCTAACCAGACGAAATCCGCTCAGGTAAGTAAATTATGTAATTTTATAACAGAGGTGATGGATACAGACGATGTAATTTTGTACGAACTGTTTGATATGGTGTCTAGTGATAGTACATTATCCTTGATAAATGTAAAAAGCGAGTTACGTCTATTGAATACGAATATAACAAAAGTCCAAGACAACATCACTAATATAATGAATGTGCTTGACGAGTCAATCTACGGGCATACTCATGCTAAAAACCAGATAATGAAAGTAATCGGTCAATGGATGAGCGGAGAACAATCAGGATATTGCTTTGGGTTTGAAGGAAATCCCGGTATCGGCAAATGTTTAGCAAAGAATACACCCGTTATGCTTTATGATGGAAAAATAAAGTTGGTCCAGGATATCACCATTACAGATAAGTTAATGGGCGATGATAGTAATCCGCGAAATATTTTAGCATTAGGTAGAGGTAAGGAGCGTATGTATCGTATAGAACAGACGAAAGGTGACGATTATGTAGTAAATGAAAGCCACATATTGAGTTTAAAAATGACAAAACCCCAAACCAAGGGCGATAGACATCAAACTATATTAGGTAGACGTTACTATAAGAACGACATTGTAGATATATGTGTTAGAGATTACTTATCAATACCCAAATATTTACAGGATTGTTTAAAAGGATACAAGGTCGGGCTGTCGTTCGACGACCAAACTGTGAGTTTAGAACCATATGCGCTTGGTTATTGGTTAGGTGACGGGGATAAAACAACCTTCCGAATAACCACGAATGAAAAGGAAGTAATTGATTACTTTACACAATATGCTACCATGTATAATTTACAATTAACCAAAAATCATACCTCGTATCATATAACAACCGGTAAGAAAGGAGGATACAAAGATAGGAATTCCTTATTAAATATGCTAAGACAATATAACTTATTAGGTAATAAGCATATACCCCCGGAATATCAACTAAATTCTAGAGAAAAAAGATTAGACTTGTTAGCTGGGTTAATAGATAGTGACGGACATTATAGTTTGTCAAGTAATTCCTTTGAAATAACCCACAAAAATCAGGACTTAGCTAACGATATATTATTCTTGGCTCGTTCATTAGGGATGCGTGGAACAATGAAAGAATGTAAAAAATCCTGCATATACAAAGGAGAAAAACGGTATGGAATATATTGCCGAATAATTATTACTGGTGAAGGTCTACAAGATATACCGGTAAAATGCCCTAGAAAGAAGGCAAGAAAACATAATCAAATAAAGAATTGCTTGAATACAGGTATAAAAGTAATACCACTGGAAAAAGACGAGTATTATGGATTTCAAATAGACGGTAACTCACGTTTTTTATTGGGCGACTTTACAGTAACTCACAACACATCATTATCAAAAAAAGGGTTATCATTATGTTTGAAAGACGATAACGGAGAACCACGCCCATTTTCATTTATTGCGTTAGGTGGGTCATGTAATGGTTCAACGTTGGAAGGACATAGCTATACCTATATGAATTCAACTTGGGGGAGAATAGTAGATATTTTAATGGAATCCAAATGTATGAATCCAATCATCTACATAGATGAACTAGATAAGGTTAGTAAGACTGAGAACGGTCGTGAAATAATAGGTATATTTACCCACTTAATAGACCAAACCCAAAACGATTCGTTCCAAGACAAGTATTTCAGTGGAATTGACATCGATTTATCAAAAGCATTGTTTATTTTTTCATACAACGACCCAGAGCAGATTGATAAGGTATTATTGGACCGAATACACAGAATCAAGTTCGAGAACCTGACGACCCCAGAAAAGGTAGTTATTGTAAATCGGTTTATATTACCTGAAATAAACAAGAAGATGGGTTTTAACAATGTGGTAGTTCTCGACGACAATATGATAGAATACATAATTGATAAATACACAATGGAACCGGGTGTAAGGAAACTAAAGGAGCTCCTGTTTGATTTGTATGGTGAAATCAACCTAGACCTATTAAAAAACACGAATAAAGAGCTCGAATTGCCTATAAAGATAACAGACGATATACTGGAAACCAAATATCTATCAAAATATCATAAAATAACAGAAAAGAAAATCCACAGTTCTCCTATCATTGGTATAATAAATGGATTATGGGCGAATTCTCTGGGAAGAGGTGGCATTATACCTATTCAAACTATGTTATACCCTTCCTCTATATTTTTAGAGTTAAGATTAACTGGACTGCAGGGAGATGTAATGAAAGAAAGTATGAATGTAGCCAAATCACTAGCATGGAATTTGACCCCTAATTCTACAAAGAAGAAATTAATAACACAGTTCTCGGAAACGAAATGTCAAGGTCTCCATATCCATTGTCCTGAAGGTAGTACGTCAAAAGATGGACCTTCTGCTGGGTCAGCAATAACGACTGCTATTTACAGTTTATTTAATAATAAAAAAATAGACAATACGATAGCAATCACCGGTGAAATCAACTTACAGGGTGAAGTAACCGCAATTGGAGGTCTTGATATGAAAATCGCAGGAGGAATAAAAGCGGGCGTAAAAACATTCATATACCCAAAAGAAAATTATCGTGAATATCGCGACTGGATAAATAAGAATGAAGAATCATTATACAAAAATATAAAGTTCCATGAAGTATCTACGATACAAGACGTTTTCAAAATTATTTTCACATAGTAATCAAATCTATGGTTATAATATATCATTAACAACATGGATTTAAACATTGTTGGTTTCGGCTATTTGTTTTTACGTTTAGCGCCATTTGTATTAGCATCATTTTTCACATTAGCTTCTATATTTAATCAAGATTTCAAAGGTTTTATCTATTTAGTAGGATTACTATTCAGTTCATTTATAACTATGATAGCAGGTAAATCTATACCGTTTATAAAAGATTTACGGCGCCCTGAGAATTCTCCCGAGATTTGTAATGTTCTTACCATAGGGCAGTCTGATAGTTTTTCAGATTTACCATTGAGTCAATCCGCTCTCACGTATACATTTGGGTATTTGCTATTTTCGATGATAAATTCTAAACTATTGTTGCAAAACATACCAACTTTAGTATTTTTCCCACTATTAATAGCATTTGACTTCATATGGAATTTAAACAATAGTTGTTATTCTTTCGGACAATTGGCAACTTCTCTCGGGGTAGGTGGTTTGATAGGTTGGTTATGGGCGTTCATTATTTCAAAAGGAAAAAATCCATCTCTTATGTATTTTAGTTCCCTGTCAAATAAAGAAGTTTGTAGCAAACCATCAAAGAGCACGTTTAAATGCAATGTATATAAAAACGGCAAATTAATATCTAAAAACATAAGTGGTTAGGATATTTCAATACAAATGTAATTTATCATTTTTATTGAAAAATATGCATATTATCGATAAACCATTTTTTCACTACCAATACTTGTTTTTGCCTATGTATCTGCTGTGCTATTAAATTCATCGCATATGTTTTTTTTTGAAAATGAATCATGAATTGGTTGACTACTTGATTAAAATCCAGATTGTGATATTTGTCAGTTAAATCATCATAGGGGAATTCCGCATATCGTTTTCTTTCATTTACAGAATTATGGAATATATATAGCATTTTTTTCAAGTCGTCTACAGTGTGGATCGCATTAAAGTTTACTTTACTCATATACTGTTTAGCGTGGTCGCTACAACTAGGACAGGGTAAATTACTACATATAGTGGTAATAAGACGTATAATGTTCGCTTTATTGTCTATAAAAGTTTGGTTAGACAATTTTTCGGGTATGGTATGGAACAACGTCCATGTAGGAGCCCCCCAGGTCATACGGTCTCCGTCACTCGGTGCTATTCGCACTGGCTTATTGATAGGTAACGCTCGACGGGTGATAAGTCTTGGGGTAGATGCTTTCATATTATATGTAGTCACATTATTTTTGTCACGAGAATGAGTAATTTTTCCATGTTTTGATGTAAATATCATATTATTGATTTAATATAGTAGAATAAAAAATAATCATACAAATTCCATATAACAAATATAAACATATGTATCTATTATTATCAAATGAGTGGAAATAAAAGTCAATTAATCCAGATTGTGAAGGATTGGGTGCGTATAGACAATGAAATTCGTCAATTACAAAAAGAGATTTCTACTCGGAGGCAAGAAAAGAAAAGAACGAATGATTTATTAATGGAAACAATGAAGTCCAATGAGATAGATTGTTTTGATTTAAACGATGGAAAAATATGTTATACCAAACGAAATGTAAAGAAACCTATTAACAATAAGGTTTTATTAGACATTTTAACTAAATACTACAATGGCGATTTATCCCAAGCGTCTGAAATTAATAATTTTATAAAAGATAATAGAGCTGAAGTGACAAAAGAAAATATAACACGCAAAATATCTAAATCAACAACCGATAATACATAATTTAATTTACATGTTATAAGCCAAACTCGGGTATTGAATATGTACCGCCATTATAGACAGTGTATTTCGCTATAATACTAGGATTTTCTTTACCATTCATGACATCTTCTGTGTTATATACATTATTATTGTTATCGATATAGTAGACAATACCCCCTATTTCCTGTGCTACTATCTCTACTTTATGAACGATTTCTGACGGAGATATAGATTCCGTAATCAGACCATGTGGAGTTCCTTTGACATGTGTTCCACAATATTCACTGCCATCTTTTTTACGACGAGTACATTGCTCGTTATTCGCCCTTCTAGCATTACATCTATTTGTTTCGGGTATGGTATTTTTGATACGTTTACGCTTTGAAATATCCTCCTTTTTAAAAACCAGTCGCTCGTAATCATATACATATCCCATCAGTTCGTGTATTTTGTCGTTTTCTTCAAAATGTATGTTGTTTATCTTATCTCGAATATCATTCTTGAAAGAGGTAATATAATCTTCAAACTTCTTATTCAACCGCTTTTCCATATTAAATCTATTGTATATTATTCATTCAATAGATTTAACCTTTTCAATTTTCTATTACTCCCCAACTGGCGGGTCTTGTTTTGGTTCCACCATCGTAATATACCGCGAATTCTTGATTTACTAGCCATTCATTTATGTGTTCCTCTTCCAGATACACGTCAGCCAGAATACGTCCATATTTTTCAGTATCTACATTTTTAAGAGTTACCATTTTTCCATATATCTTAGCATACAGCTCGTCGCGTACACGTATTGCCAATGCTTTCTCCTCTGGTGTCTTCCCCCTTATTTCGGGAGTGTCTATACCATTTAACCTCACTGAAAAACGATATATGGGTTCAGTCGTGTTAGGTAAAACCGAGGCGATTGTAATCGTATCTCCGTCATATACTTTAATTACTTTACCGTAATATATAGGAGGAACAAAGGGAACGGTATCGGAATATTCTACATTTTGTAGCAAGGTTGTCATATCAGAAGACATTGTATTATGTAATACATCCCCATTATATTTTGTTCTAAACCAACAAATCTCAAAACAACTTGAGATAAATGACATCATGCCGCCGAATTTATGTATTGAATTAGGAAACGAGGGAACGTTCGTCATCAATTTTTTCATATTTACATAAACATTTTTTCACTGCGTCTTTAATATTGTCTATTCCGGGGAACAAATCTTCTAGTTTGGTCGTATCTAAATAGTTATTCGACCTGTCTGCTGCTAATATACTTCGTTGTTCCTCTATAGTGAAGTTTTTCCATGTAAATGTGGGGTCTACTATCTCCTTATACATTTCCAGTATTTCATTATGACTTATCAGTCCAGGATTCGTTAAGTTAATTGTTCCGGTCGTCTTATTTTTCATCATCTCGACTACATATTGTAGTAATTCAGGTAAGACTGTCATTGAATTGGGTACAGAGCATATTTTTTCATAAGTTGTTATTTTGGTTATGAAATTCCGTGGATTCTTTTTTCCAGTAATTGGCATTCTTATACGTAAATTCAATACGTGGTCTTCATATATATGCATCAACTTGTCAGTAAACCCCTTTACAATAGAATACGAGGAACCAAAAAAGTTAGGTTGAGAACATTCGGTAAAACCATTCTCTTCCTTACCAAATGGATGGTGTTCGTCAAACTTGAAAATACAGCCAGTTCCAAGATAGGTATAATGAATATCGTGTTCTTTACATATCATGGATAACAATAAAGGTGAATACAAATTATCCCTCACATTCTCCTGCAATTTACCGTCCTGTTCTAAATAATCAATCGTTGTATATTGTTTATCGCCAATTGTACCATGTGTTCTACCTATGAACGAGACTACATGGGTAGGATTAGTAGTGACTATTTCTTGTAATACGGTAGCATAATCGTCAACCCGCGATACGCCTCGAATACAATCCAATTGTTTCGTTTGTAGGATGTCTATAAACTGTTGTCCGATCCATCCATTAGCACCATAAACTAAGATTTTCATTCCAATACAGCATATAATAAAAAACATTTATACCTTTTTATTATATTTGTTTCAAGCCAGCATCTTACATACTTGAAAATTTAAAATAGTCCATGTACCTTTTTAAAAAGGTCTTTCGCGTCTATGGCTGCGTTTTTAATATATTGACCCACCATACGCTTATCCGCCGGCTGTCCGAACGCAATACGCAATGTGCTGTCGTCATTGTGTGGATGAAATTTTTTGAACCCGCAAAATGTTAATACCTTCTCTCCATTGTAGTATTTCTCATAGAGGATATATTCTAGAGCTTTACCCAAAGTGTAATCCTCATTCTCCAAGATAACGTCATAACAATTATCAACTGTAGTTTCACTAACCGTAATCGGAATTATATCGGAATCTATGTTTTGTACGAACTCGACTAACTTATTTTGAAGCACAACACATGCCTTCTTTACAATATCCTTATTACTGTATACTCCCACCGTTTGAATTACAAAATCGAAACTATCCTTTAAATACGACCTCTGTGCGTCCAACAAGTAATAATTTTTCTTTTGAAAAGAAATCTCATCATTCGTAGATTCCTCGGCTCTCATCTTTTGTTCGATTCCTTCCCATGCGTCCTTTGCCTTTACAGCGTCGATTGTATTACCATACGCACATTTCGATACGACATTATATGTGCTGTTATCTTTTGCCGTCCTTACTGTGAACTCACATGTTAATTTTATATGTTCGCCTGGAATAGTAGGACCAATCTTAGGACGAAGACGTGCGAAATCAATAAACATATTTGTTTTTAGAGAAGAGGGGAATATATTACGGGTTTCTTCCGAAGTTAGATAGTTATCATTCGTTTTATTTTTAATTTTGAAATCCTCGCTTGTAATATAAATCATATTATCACCATCATTGCATCTATCCAACTCCATGATATAATTACCAGGAAGAATATCCAATTCATTCATATGAATTGGTATGCAACTCAGTCGATGCTTCAAAATCTCGTTATGAAGGCGTCCCGTGTTTTTTTCTATTTGGCAGTATTCCTTGTTTTCGGCGTCAAATGCCAAGGTAGGAATATCCGATAAGATGGTCCTCCGAATAGCATTTGCTAAACTGACGTTTATATCAGATAATGTAAATTTATAAACATCACCGTCTTCAGAAATGTTTGAAACAGTAGGGTTCATTGTTATAGATTATATAACTATTATTTTATGTATATTTACACAATTTATATAAAATCAATTTTTCAAAAACAGTATCAATCTGTCATAGTGTTTAACACGTAATCATTAATGAATTTAGTCCTCTCTTCTGGGTCCATTAATCCCCATAAGAATTTAATGCTCCTCTTTCTTCTGTTCGGGTGTTTAATTATCACCATATAATTATTCAAATCTATCATATCTTTCTGTTTCAACATTACATATCGGCTCATTAACGAACCAAGAGAGTTGCTAATATAATTTACATTTACATTATAACCATGAAACAACAGCAAGTCCGTTAACAATATAAATTCATTATACTGGGTCAAATAGACGTCTTCAATTAATTTTATGTCTTGTGTATAGTTTCGAATATCGCGTAACAATTCTTTTGACTGAGGCAAATATGTATACGGAATTATATGTTTATGAATAACATAATACGGCACGCGACCTTCATACAATAATATATTTAATGCTTCTTCATCCATAAGATAATATATGCGTTATGCTTTATATTATATTACATTAGTTACATGACTACACCACGTGTAATGTAGGTGCTGATGACAGAACGAATGCCCCCAACATAATAAACATCAAAACAAATGGAAATAATACTAACAACCACGCAAAATTAGTAGCTCCACCTCGGCACATAACATTTAATAACCAAGTCCAAAATAGAACATATAGCACCTTTATTACAAAAATAATGGAGGTATCGGCAACGTCACAACTATAGGAACCTAAACAATATTTTTTCGCATTTCCCAAATTCTGGACGGTCATTACAAGCAAAGCACTTAACGATATCACTAAATACACATATGATGGAGTACATAACTCCTTTAATCCGACGATTCCGTTCATGAATGTATAAGGTATACAGATAAAAAATATGAAGTACTATGTTATTGATTTCATTATTGATTACTTACTCGATATCAACATGGGTTAACATGTGACGACGACAACATACATTCGTCAGCCCTAAAGTATCCAGCACTTCACCCTCTGCCGTTTTTTCTACGTTTGTTTTAGTTAAATAAACAACCTTTTCAGTTGATAATCCTTTTGATGTCTTTATTCTACGAACTTCAGTTTGATAATATCTATACTTATCCGCCAATACAGTTCCACATGTAAAACATTTAACAGGAATAATCATCGCTTATATAAATTATATGTTATTTTCTTTCTAACGATACAACTAATATTTTTCAATTTTATAACAATAGTGTATATAGATACAGGAACAATGCGTCGACTATTAATGATATCATTGCTTATAATTATGACGTGTTTAGTAATTTATTTTTGTACGATAACCGAGGGTCAGGAAAACATGAATGAAGTTAATCCTGTGCCTGATACGAAAGAAGATACAGATGCAATCAAATATGACCCAACTAATTTAGAGGTAGATTACATTCAAGAAGATGAAAACATAAACGGTCAACCTGCTAATGTTGCTTGGGTAAAAGACGCTGATGGCAATATGGTTGAATTAAAGCAAGAAAGTGACGAAGATACAGCAAACCGGCTTTCAGACAATATAAAATACTACGAAACGGGGACATACAAATATGGTTCCAGTTCATATGTTCCTACATACCAAGACAGTATTTATTTAAGTAAGACTACTGGAAAGACCACCATAGCCGACTTTGTAGACGAGACATCCATAAGCAAAGGTATATGTAATCACTACAAAGACAGACCTGAAAAACTAGAAGAAGAATGTGGCAAGTTAGACAAAAATGTATGTGGTTCTACAAGTTGTTGTGTATTGTTTGGAGGGTCCAAATGTGTTGCTGGTAACGCACAAGGTCCTACTTCTAATTTAAATTATGGGGATATTACCATTCGTAATCGCGATTACTACTACTATAAAGGTAAATGTTATGGAAATTGCGTAGAAAACACCAAATCTACTAACATTAGTGCTAACGAAACGAATATGGTTAGCGAAGACACTGTGAAGTTACAACCAAAGTTAGTCCCTGTAGGTCAGGATTTAGATGTCCCTTCGCAGCCCAACTAAAATTTACACACATTATATTATACTTTGCATAATACAGTGTTCTTTACATTCAATCCTTGTAGTATAAGAAAGATTCTAGCATGTCATCATAGGTTATGTTAGTCTCACGCATAGTTTTTGATATATTACATTTATCTATAAACACTTTTCGAGCTTGTCTTTTAATATTTTCTAATTGATAATTACGTCTTCGTCTTGGAGTGTTATTATATTCATATGTATAATCATCAAATCTAATTTCGTCATCTGCCTTTTCATTGTCTGTTGATTCTGTTTTTTCATTGTCTGTTGATTCTGTTTTTTCATTGTCTGATAAGTCTGATATTTCATTGTCTGATAAGTCTGATATTTCATTGTCTGTTGATTCTGTTTTTTCATTGTCTGATGATTCTGCTTTTTCATTGTCTGATAAGTCTGATATTTCATTGTCTGATAAGTCTGATATTTTATCGGAGGATGATTCTGATATTTCATCGGAGGATGATTCTGATATTTTATCGGAGGATGATTCTGATATTTCATCGGAGGATAAGTCTGATATTTCATTGTCTGATGTGTCATTTGACCCCGTATGTTCGATAACATCAACACGTTTTATAGAGTTTCTATTTATCCGTTCAAACAATAATTCGCGCTTATTTTGGGTTTCTTCTGTTATTATGGAATCTGGATGTACTTGATATAATTTTTTTCTTACTTCTATAATCCACATAATAATGATACACAAACTACATGCTAGTGGAATCGTAATTATTATAGCAACAGTTTCTGGTTCAATGGAGTGAATTTGATATGTTTTTTGTGTAGGACGTTGGGTGGGACCTGAAGACGGTATTCCTGACGGTCTTCCTGATGGTTGTCCCGATGGTTGCGCTGAGGGTTGTCCTGAGGGTTGTCTGGAGGGATGCGATGAAGGTTGTCCGGATGGTTGTGCTGAAGGTTGTCTTGAGGGTTGCGCTGATGGTTGTCCTGAGGGTTGTCCTGAGGGTTGTCCGGAGGGTTGCGCTGAAGGTTGTCTGGAGGGTTGCGCTGAAGGTTGACTTGTAGGATAAGATGAGGGTTGTCCGGAAGGAGAACTTGTTGGTCGTATAGTTGGCTGACCGGTTGGTGGTGAAGTAGGTAATGTAGTTGGTCGTGTACTGGGTTGCCCTGTTGGTTGTCCGGACGGATAACTTGTTGGTCGTATAGTTGGTTGTCCCGTTGGTTCTGACGTTGGTTGTCCTGATGGCTGACCCGAAGGCGTACTAGTTGGTTGGGTAGTAGGGCGCGCTGAGGGCGTACTAGTTGGTTGACTTGGACGCGATGATGGTTGTCCTGTAGGTTGTCCTGATGGAACACTACTTGGTTGTGCCGAAGGCTGCCCTGAAGGTTCAGATGACGGTTGTGCCGAAGGTTGTGCCGAAGGTTGTGCCGAAGGTTGTCCTGTAGGTTGTCCTGTAGGCATACTACTTGGTTGTCCGGTAGGTTGTCCTGAAGGAATACTACTTGGTTGTCCGGTAGGTTGTCCTGAAGGAATACCACTTGGTTGTCCGGTAGGTTGCCCTGAAGGAAGTGAACTTGGTTGTCCTGTAGGTTGCCCTGAAGGAATACTGCTTGGTTGTCCTGTAGGTTGCCCTGAAGGAATACTGCTTGGTTGTCCGGTAGGTTGCCCTGAAGGAATACTGCTTGGTTGTCCGGTAGGCTGTCCTGAAGGAATACTGCTTGGTTGTCCGGTAGGCTGTCCTGAAGGAATACTGCTTGGTTGTCCGGTAGGTTGCCCTGAAGGAATACTGCTTGGTTGTCCGGTAGGTTGCCCTGAAGGAATATTGCTTGGTTGTCCTGTAGGCTGCCCTGAAGGAATACTGCTTGGTTGTCCGGTAGGCTGTCCTGAAGGAATACTGCTTGGTTGTCCGGTAGGTTGTCCGGTAGGCTGCCCTGAAGGAATACTGCTTGGTTGTCCGGTAGGCTGTCCTGAAGGAATACTGCTTGGTTGTCCGGTAGGTTGTCCTGAAGGAATACTGCTTGGTTGTCCGGTAGGCTGCCCGGTAGGAAGTGAGCTGGGTTGTCCGGTAGGTTGCCCTGAAGGAATCCCACTTGGTTGTCCGGTAGGCTGCCCGGTAGGAAGTGAGCTGGGTTGTCCGGTAGGTTGCCCTGACGGAATACTGCTGGGTTGACCTGTAGGTTGCCCTGACGGAATACTGCTAGGTTGTCCGGTAGGTTGCCCTGAAGGAATCCCACTTGGTTGTCCGGTAGGCTGCCCTGAAGGAATACTGCTGGGTTGACCGGTAGGTTGCCCTGAAGGAATACTGCTGGGTTGACCGGTAGGCTGCCCGGTAGGAAGTGAGCTGGGTTGTCCGGTAGGTTGTCCTGAAGGAATACTGCTTGGTTGTCCGGTAGGCTGTCCTGAAGGAATACTGCTGGGTTGACCTGTAGGTTGCCCTGAAGGAATACTGCTTGGTTGTCCGGTAGGCTGTCCTGAAGGAATACTGCTGGGTTGACCGGTAGGTTGCCCTGAAGGAATACTGCTTGGTTGTCCGGTAGGAATCCCACTTGGTTGTCCTGTAGGCTGCCCTGACGGAATACTGCTAGGTTGTCCGGTAGGTTGCCCTGAAGGAATCCCACTTGGTTGTCCGGTAGGCTGCCCGGTAGGAAGTGAGCTTGGTTGTCCGGTAGGTTGTCCTGAAGGAATACTGCTTGGTTGTCCTGAAGGAATACTGCTCGGTTGTCCTGTAGGTTGTCCTGAAGGAATACTGCTCGGTTGTCCTGTAGGTTGCCCTGAAGGAATACTGCTAGGTTGTCCGGTAGGTTGCCCTGAAGGAATACTGCTAGGTTGTCCGGTAGGCTGCCCGGTAGGAAGTGAGCTTGGTTGTCCGGTAGGTTGTCCTGAAGGAATACTGCTTGGTTGTCCGGTAGGTTGTCCTGAAGGAATACTGCTCGGTTGTCCTGTAGGTTGCCCTGACGGAATACTGCTAGGTTGTCCGGTAGGTTGCCCTGAAGGAATACTGCTAGGTTGTCCTGTAGGCTGCCCTGACGGAATACTGCTAGGTTGTCCGGTAGGCTGCCCGGTAGGAAGTGAGCTTGGTTGTCCGGTAGGTTGTCCTGAAGGAATACTGCTGGGTTGTCCTGTAGGTTGCCCTGACGGAATACTGCTAGGTTGTCCGGTAGGTTGCCCTGAAGGAATACTGCTAGGTTGTCCGGTAGGTTGCCCTGAAGGAATACTGCTTGGTTGTCCGGTAGGAATCCCGCTTGGTTGTCCCGTAGGCTGCCCTGACGGAATACTACTAGGTTGTCCGGTAGGTTGCCCCGAAGGAATCCCACTTGGTTGTCCGGTAGGCTGCCCCGAAGGAATCCCACTTGGTTGTCCGGTAGGCTGCCCCGAAGGAACCCCACTTGGTTGTCCGGTAGGTTGTCCGGTAGGTTGTCCGGTAGGAGGTGGTAGGTGTCTCCACCAGGTTACAGTATCAATAGTAGAAGCCCCTGATATAACATCTATATTGTTATCTCCATCTACATCTATAGCAAATATAGTAGATACTCCAGTATCGATTGTTGTAATTGTGTATTCTGTAAAACTCTCCGAACCATTGTTTTCCCACCAAGAAACAGTATTATCAGTAAATGTAGATGAAATAATATCAATATCACCATCATTATCCATATCTATAGCTATTATATCTGATACGCCCCCAGCACTACTGGTAATTACATGCTCGGTAAAACTCTCTGAACCATTGTTCTCCCACCAAGAAACAGTGTTATCAAGTTTAGACGCAGTTACTATATCCATGTCTCCATCACCATCCATATCTATCGCGATTATTTTTGTAGCACCATCAGCTGTACTCGAAAGTACATGCTCGGTAAAACTCTCTGAACCATTGTTCTCCCACCATGAAAAAGTATCATCTAGGTAAGCGGCAGTTAATATATCCATATCTCCATCCCCATCTATATCTTCTGCTGATACAAACCGAACACCAGCAGCACTACTTGTAATTACATGTTCTGTAAAACTCTCTGAACCATTGTTTTCCCACCAAGAAACAGTGTCATCGCGATTAGACGCTACTAATACATCTATATCTCCGTCATCATCTATGTCTGTTGCAAATACTGACCGAGCTTGATCCGCATTACTGGTAATTACATGTTCTGTAAAACTCTCTGAACCATTGTTTTCCCACCAAGAAACAGTGTCATCACGATTAGACGCTACCAATACATCTATATCTCCGTCATCATCTATATCTATAGCAAATACCGACCTTACTTGGTCCGCATTACTGGTAATTACATGTTCTGTAAAACTCTCTGAACCATTGTTTTCCCACCAAGAAACAGTGTCATCGCGATTCGAACCAATTAATATATCCATATCTCCATCACCATCCATATCTATAGCAAATACTGACCTAACATCATCAGCTGACGTTGTTACAATGTTCTCTGAATCGGTTGTAAAATGTGTTGATGTTAGTAATTTTCTTCTGTTATAATCCGCCTCTATTTCAATTGATTTATATAATAAGAGTAAAATGGGTATTACATAATGTAATATCATTGATATAATATAACACATATTTTTATATTATACAAGTAAGTTATGTTTTTACACGCTCCCACCTTTTAATATGTTTTTTTTTGTCTTTACTTCTTTTAACATATACCCATCTGTTGTTTTTCTACGAACAAGCATTGTATTGTCGAACATATCGTCAATGGAAAGATCATTATCATAATTATGGATAGTATCGTGACATTTTTCACAAACTGACATTAAATTTGCAGGATGGTTTTTATGAAAACTTCCAATAAACCCATTCTTATCTGCATCTTTCTGGTGATTTATATGATGAATTTCGTCACCCAGTTTTTCGTTACACATTTCGCATTTACCGCGTATTTTTTTACTATTGTATCTAGTTTTATCATTGGACAATTCGCCGCGAGTATTTGGATAATATTTGTTTCTTATTTTGTAAGCTTCTTCCATAAATTCTTCTTCCAAATATAATGATTTACATACCTCAAGTCCATATGTTCTAGGTCCCGAACCTTCACGTAATGTACGGTCATATATTAGCTGGTCCGCTTCTCTGTCAAACGTGACTGACATATGATATGAATGTAAATTAGTTAAAGCACGAATTTCTTCAAAGTCTACTATTTCATGAAAATGAGTAGCAAAAATAAAAGAAGACTTGTTTTTATGTAATTTATTGAGTCCAGCTACAAATATACTCAAAGCTGATTCCATTTCGGTACCAGAGCATAATTCATCTCCTAAAACTAGACTGTCTTTATCTGCCATTTTCATTATTACCCGCAGTTCAGACATCTCAACCGCAAATGTAGATAGCCCTTTGAAAATATTGTCGTTACCCAAAATACGCGAAAATATTGCGGTATATGGCTTATACTTAAATGAACTACATGGAACATATATACCCGACTGAGCCATAATAACGGAGATTCCAAGAGCGCGTATTAAACTGGTTTTACCTACTGCGTTCGTGCCATATAATAATATTCCATCTTTACGTTCTTTCTTATTTTCATGTTTCATATTACCTATGCTAATATCATTCGTAACATATAGTTCATTTTGTTGTATATGCTCTATTAAACAATGACGTAAATCCATCGCGGTTACGTAAGATTTTTCTGCTTTATCATTGATTTCCGGTTTACAATAATTATACGTTCTTGCTACAAATGCTTTACATATGATGACGTCTAATTTCGAAATATATCCGGATAAACATTCTAACTGTTCGAAATGTTCGTAAGAAAATGAAGTGATTGTCTGTAAATACACTTTAGAAATAGTAGTATTAATCTTTTCCTTTGTATCAAAAATACACCGGATTATAGCTGTCAACTTAGAGAACTCGATATTCATATTACTTGAAGATGCCTTTGAGAAACAAATTTGACTCGATTTGACGACAATTTTATTAATATTATTATTGTTTTCCTTCTCGTATGTTTCCATATGAGTTTTCAATAATTGAGAGCGTTTATTAGTTATCTGTAAGAACGTTCCGCTTTTTTCAGTTTCGTGGATTCTTATATAATCGGTATCGCTATTTTTTTCATATTTCTTCATAATCATATTCAAATAGTTTAAAATGTCAGTGAAATCCTGTTGTGATTTATTATAGGTTTCAATTAGTTCATCCAATTCACTTGAAATGCCCGGCTGAATAATATTTTGTGGAAAAGTAGTCATAGATGATATATTTTTGCATTCGTCTAATACAAAGTGAGTTTTTAAAAATTGAGTAACTGCTTGTGTTTCTTGTTCTATATATAGGTTTGGTTCTATTCCCGAATGAAGACCCACAATATCTTTCGTCAAATAATGACACATATCAGGCAACTCCCATAGACATATATTTAATTGTTGTATTGTTATAATTCCGTAATATAGTTTATAAATGGAAGAAGGGTATATCTTTTTTACTATTAATTGACGACACATTTTTTCCATATCATGAATTTGTTTCAGTCGTCCACGAAAATGTTCTACCAATGCATAATTATCTTCCATTAAAAGAAGTTCGGTCATCATATACTCCATATTCAACCATTCACTATCAAATACTGGATTAGTCAAGTTATATTGGAATTTACGCTTACCCATAGGGGTACAACATTTATTCAATAATGTTAACACTGAAGATAGTTTTCCATACTGCTTACTTTCCATAATATTATCGTCAATTATATTTAACTGCTTTAATGTATGGTTCGCCAAAACCATTCTGTCAGAGGTATTATTAAATTCAGGTATAGATATCTTTCTCACCAATTCACTATTGTGTTCTTGGATAAAGTCTAGTAAATAACAAAATGATTGTGTTGCTATCGTATCTGTTTGAAATTCAATACATAAGTCATACGTATCTTCCTTAAAAAACGTACTCAACAGTTGTTTAATATATCTCTGTTCGCTACACCGTGATACCTTTAAGTTCATGTTTTCACCATTACATACACGATGAATGCTACTAGAATTAATACCCGAATATTGAATTATTTTATTTAAATCTTCATCCTCAAAAGGGGTTATCATAATAATTTCACTTGGTGAGTAAACTGAGATGTATCTTTCTAATTCATCAAAGGTTGTTGTATTCATATAAAAGGTTGTTTCATATTGAAAAATATACGATTTTCCTGTAAAAATATTAATGACTGAGATACCATAAACAATGGTATCACGTATATTAGTTGCGGTTTTACCCTTTCGTTTTACGGGTTTATATGTTTCCATCCAGATACACATTATATTGTTAGTCATGATTGGAGAACTATCTGTTTCACAAGAAATTAACGTACCCGGTGAATATACCTTATCTAACACACGAGTTACTACTTTTCCCTCTTTCTCCTGAATGTAGACTGGAATCGTATACCCATATTCAGTTAGACGAGATATATATTTATCTACCGTATAATCGCGAAATCCAGCCATTAAAACGTTGCCGTTATTATATGTTATTTTTTTCTCTGAAATATTCAATTGACATAGTTCAGCTACTTCAGATATATTACTCCCATTAATTTCATTGTCGCCAGTTTTAATACCATATATTTCAAAAAAAGCTCCAACTTGCAATAATACGACCATTTTCTTACCATACTCTTGACGATACTTGTCGGTTAATGTGAAATATTCGGTATATATACTAACATTACTTGTTGATTCTGCCTTCATACTTACTACGATGTTCTCATGGGTTATGTTTATATTTATTTTTTTAATATTTATTTTTTACTATTTATTCTACATAATTGTAAAGCATCATGATTACATCGCGTATGACGTTTAGTAGTACGTACCTACGTCTTCGTCGTCGAATAGCATATCGTAGAAAATACATACGATTTAATAGATAATCCAAAGTAGACACTATAGACCTATCCAATGTTGCCATTTTCAGAGCTATTTGTTCTACCATTTCGATTAGTATACCTGGACTACGTCTCAATCGAATATCGTTTGAAAGCATATACAATCCGTATAATATTTCTTTTATTTTGAATATAGTCTCCATATATGTATTTTCTGGGTATTCCGGTTCTGGTTCCGGTTCTGGTTCTGGTTCTGGCTCTGGCTGAGGTTCCGGTTCTGGTTCTGGTTGAGGTTCCGGTTCTGGCTGTGGTTCCGGTTCTGGTTCTGGTTCTGGCTGAGGTTCCGGTTCTGGTTCTGGCTGTGGTTCCGGTTCTGGTAGTGATGTAATGGGAGGTAGTACATTTTCTTGGAACTGTCCTATCATATTTCCGGGAGGTGCTGTATTCTGTGTGACATCGGCAATGCGCGTTTGTGGATTATATGAATACCCCATACCATATGTAGTGCTCGATTTCCAAACTAAACATGTAAAATGTCCGGTTCCAGGAGAATACCCTGGATTATTAAAATTATACAATTTTATCTCGTCATACCACAAGTCTATGCTCTTCTTTATTAATTCCATCATATTATTACCTTGACCTTGAAAATAAGCCAAGTTCTCCCCATACCTTTTATCGTTACTGTGTTGAAATAGATTATTACTCACAAGATAATACGAATATTCCTGTGAAAAAAGTGCAATGGTATCGTCCCATTTCATCGGAGGAGAACCATGACGAGCCCTATATGCATTTATATATTCTGTAATTTCATTTTGTTGGTCTCGAGTTATTGTTGGCTGTTCTATCGACATATTATACAATTTACGTACATTATATCATCCTAAATATTTTTATTTGTATGATTTTTGATACCAAGTATGGTAATGTAAATACAATCATATAAATATAAGTACAGTTTTTACAAATGTAAAATTGATTTCAACGAGTACATTACTACAAAAGTATCAAGATAACAAAATGGAGAACGACGAATACGACTACGAGAACTTTTTAGATATTGACGACAATGATATCTTTATACGGAAATACTCTGATGATAATATACCAATATACAACAAACGATTATCCCCGTCACCGGATTTGATTAAAGAACATGAAGAATATTATCATCAGCCGCTAGTAAAACGACCATATATGGTGTCTGTTTCATATAAAAAGTGCGTATTGTATACACAATTTACAGGAATTATTATTATGGTAATATTATGCGTATTATATTACTACCACCTTATTCATTACTATTGATGTAGTTATATAATAAGGTATCTGGATTATGGTTATGTATTTCCCCGCAGACTAAGGACATACTTTCATACATTTGTCGTAAAACATCATTGGGTGTTATTGACCCTACACGAATTATACCATGTTTAATCAGGTATTTTTTCACGTCTTGTATAGGGGTTTGTTTTAATAGTTGTTTCTTTGTCGAAACTCGGTTTCTTAGAGTTTTATTTGAAACCAATACTGATACTTTGGGTGCAACTGTAGACCGTCCAACCTTGTAGGTTCGTCGCAGCGTTTTTTTCCGCCTGAGTTTTTTAGGTTTGTTATTATTCGCCATCCGACTTAATATATCATTTCTCTGTTTCAATTCACTCATTTTTTTCATACCATCATTAATTCTGTTCTCGATTATACTATTCGTATTAGTTGTATTAGTTGTAGTATGGTTGTTTTCATACACGCTAGATGAAACGGGTTGTGATTGCGTTGATGTGCTATTTGGAATAGTAGGTGGTATATTAGAAACCAAGGGAGAACTACCGCCAATGTGGAGAGTTGGGCGGTTCGTTTGTGTTTTATTCAAATAATTTCGATATGTCGGTAGATTACCATTTTTTAAGCATCCGTACTTTGGTGTCGATACTACTTCCACTATGTCGTTTCTTGGTTGTTGAACGTTAGGTTGCGATTGATGAATATTGTCGGTTGGGTATCTCCGCAAGGTTGTATTTTTGGGAACATTGGTTTCATGTTTCTTTATTAATCTATCCAAATAATCCCGCGACGAAGTATCAAAGTTTCTATTAAATTTATCGATATTGTCTCTATTTGTATTTTGTATAGAAGGTGTCGGTGTTTGTGTAGTGGATTGAAGTGTAGTATTATTATTATGTAATCGTTTATATCGCTCTTCTTGTTGTTTTCTTATCATATTCAATAACGATTGTTTTCGCAAGGTTTGTTGTTTTCGATTAGCTACCGATTTTACCCGTATTTTTTCTTGGGGGGGCTTCTTTGATTGGGATTTTCTTGTCTTATTATTATTATTCGAATATGTGAACTCATTCATGTTGATTGATAGTATTTTATTATCACTCATCTATCTATTATTTCTTGTCGTATAATTATTGTTACGAAAAGAAATATCAAGTCATAACTAATATTCTAATTCCCTAAACATACTTTTTATACGTATAATGACGATATAAATATTTGTTTTTTATGCTCTTTGTTAGACAATAACATTTTCAGTCCCGAATTTAAATCGTCTTTGGTTATTTGTCTCTTTATGTTCTTAGATTTACCATATATACGTCGTCCATGACATATTTTTACATACGTTATTAAAAGTTCTATATCCCTTCCGTAACTGGTCAAATGGTCTTTATTTGCGTGAAACCATTTCTCATTTAAAATGTCGTCATCTATCATTTTCCAATCCTGCGAGTTTATTTTTCGTTCAAATATATGCATTAATTCTTTTGGTGTATACGTATCTATTGTAAACCGCCATATAAAACGTGATTTTAATCCTTGATTTGCTTTGAAAAATGTATTATTCAATTCGTCTTCATATCCTGCTATAATTACCATTAAATCATCTTTATAGTCACTAAGAGACTCACATAATACATCTAAGCATTCTTTTGAAAACGAATCGTTACTGTCATTATTTGCCAATGAATATGCTTCGTCAATAAATAAAACGCCACCTAGACTTTCTTCTATTATTTTCTTCGTTTTGATAGCAGTTTGACCTAAATACCCTGCAATCAAATCATTACGTGTTATTTTTTTAAAGGTATTGTTGTTTAAAAACCCCATCTTTGAATACATTTTTCCTATTATTTTCGCGATTTCGGTTTTACCTGTTCCGGGAGGTCCATAAATAACGGTGTGTTTATAATCTCCACCCGACGCACTCGTATGGAGTCCTTGTATAAAATATAACAACTGGTCCAATATGGACTGTTTCAGTGCTGTTAGTCCTACCATTTCATTTAACATGATAAGTTCTTCTTTAATCTTATGAAGAGATTCCAAATCAATATTATATTCTGTATCTGCTTGGTACTCATATGTGTCAATGATATGTAGTAAATCCTCAATCGCGTTTATTTCTATATCTATAGTTTCTTCGTTCACTTTGGCAGTAACTTGATTAATTGAAATGTCGTGTTTTGGTCCGTCTTGTTCTCTATGGTTCACTGGTTTCATTGAAAATATTGGACTAACGTAAGTATCGCGCGTTATGGGTTTATAATCGCAATCTATGGCTGGTATATTTTGCATATTCAGATTTAAATAATTATACCGTATAGTTTGTCTGAGTACTTCATATTCACCTGTAACAATGCTTTCGTTTTTGGAATAATTATCCAAGAAGGTAATAAAATTCGTATATTTAGTATTTGCCATTACCCAATATAAATCGTAACATCTATATTATTTGTGTCGAACAAAATAAAAAATTGAAACACACACATATGAGTATTATAATGTAATTTCAGTAAAAATGAAGTACGACTTAAAATCAGCAGTATCTTCCCAAAACCCCTTCGGTATGGTCGTTGACAACGACACCCATAAAAATGCTAGTTCAAGCGAAAGCGATAGTATCCAAGCTATCATCGCGGCAGAAAATGACAAAATAAATAAGAAAATCAACGATGTCATCGCAGCAATTACCCCAGACGAAGTCAAATTGTTAGAACATCTTGGAGATTATACGGAAGAACCATATAACCTCATTGAATCTTATTTTGACGGTAAACATTTGGAGCGTCTAGTTAGACATCAATTGGAATCATACAATAATTTTGTGAATTTTCAAATACAAAAAACAATCCAAATGTTTAATCCAGTTGTGATTCGGTCAGAGCATGACTATAATGAAAGTAAAGACAAGTATTTTCTCGAAGTATTCATTAACTTTACAAACTTTAAGTTGTATCCTCCTCAAATTCACGAAAACAACGGTGCGACAAAAACGATGTTACCTCAAGAAGCTAAGTTGCGAAATTTTACATACGCGTCAACCATGACTGTTGATATTAATATCAAATATGTGATACGCAATACAGAAAATATGGATACACCCAAGACGGTTGAAAAGATTATTCCTAAGATTAATATCGGTAAGCTACCGATTATGCTTAAGTCCTCTATTTGTGTTCTGACGCAAAACCCACATATTAGTCATCAACAATCGGGAGAATGCTCTATGGATTGTGGAGGATACTTCATTATTAAGGGTTCAGAAAAAACAGTTCTAGGGCAAGAAAGAGCCGCAGAAAATCGTATATATTGTTTCGACGGCAAGAATACGACAAAATGGAATTATGTTGCCGAAATTAAATCTGTTCCTGATTTTAAATGTATCTCCCCTAAGCAGATTGAGATGATGATTGCGAGTAAGAACAATGGGTTTGGTAACGGTATCTACATTACGATTCCTCGTATTAAACAACCAATTGAACTATTCGCAGTATTTCGTGCTCTTGGAGTTATTACAGACAAGGAAATTTGTAATTATATTTGCCTTGATATTAACGATAGTAATTTACAAGAAATTGTTAGTTTCATTCAAGCTTCCGTGATTGATGGGAATAAATACATGTCACAGGAAGTAGCCATGGAACATATTACTACATACGCAGCATACACCCCTATAAATATGGACCGGGAAACCGGACAACGTAAGAAACAAGAATTCGCAAAAGAAGTGCTAGAAACAGACTTATTTCCTCATTGCCAAACCGTAGACCAGAAAAAATATCTGCTCGGCTATATGGCACAAAAACTCATTAAAACCAGTCTTGGCATTTTTAAAGAAGATGACCGAGATTCATATACAAACAAACGCATTGAACTGACTGGCACTTTGTTGAACAATCTTTTCCGAAATTACTTCAACAAACTAGTAAAAGAAATGCAGAAACAAATCGTTCGTGAAATTAACAATGGTTCTTGGCGTTCCATGGAAGATTACCAAAATATTGTCAATACTACAAACATCTACAAAATTATGAAATCAACTACTATTGAAAATGGAATTAACCGTGCTTTATCTACTGGAGATTTCAGCATTAAACAGTCAAATAGCAGCAAAGTTGGAGTAGCACAAGTTCTAAACAGACTTACCTATGTATCTAGTTTAAGTCATTTGCGTAGAATCAATACTCCCCTAGAAAAGAGTGGCGAATTAATCGCACCTAGAAAGTTACATAATACCACCTGGGGGTTTCTATGTCCGGCAGAAACTCCAGAGGGTCAGTCGATTGGCGTCGTTAAAAATATTAGTTACATGGCACATATTACCATACCTACAAGTAGCGCGGCACTATATCAATATGTAGAACCACACATCACATCGGTCAACAATAGCAATCCAAAAGATATGCATGGCAAAGTCAAAGTATTCATTAATGGTTGTTGGGTTGGAACCGCACATAACCCAATCGAGTTGTATAACGACATGAAAGAAAAGAAATACAAAGGTATCATTAATATTTATACTTCGATCATCTTTAATTACAATACCCTGGAAATTCGTATATGTAATGATAGTGGTAGACTCACGCGCCCAGTTCTGCGAGTCAAAAACAACCGTGCTATTATCACTACTGACATTATTAATAAGCTATCTTCCAAAGAATTGTCTTGGAATGACCTGCTAACGAATTGTAAACTGGATGAATCTGTAATTGAGTACATTGACCCCGAAGAGCAAAACTTCTCTATGATTGCGATGAAGAGTAAAAACAGCTACTTACAAGACATCAATGCCTATTTCCAATATACTCACTGTGAAATTCACCCCAGCACTATATTTGGAGTGTTGGCGTCATGTGTTCCATATCCGGAACATAACCAAGCTCCCAGAAATACTTACCAATGTGCCATGGGAAAACAGGCTATGGGCGTATATGCTACCAATTACGACCAGCGTATGGATAAAACCGCCTATGTGTTGAATTATCCTACACGTCCATTAGTAGACACGCGTCTTATGAATTTTATCCACCTGAATCAAATCCCCTCTGGAACACAAATTCATGTAGCAATTATGACTCATACTGGATATAATCAAGAAGATAGTGTATTAATTAATAAGGGGTCTCTTGATAGAGGATTGTTCTTGGCTACAATTTACCACACAGAAAAAGATGAGGACAAAAATATCATACGTGACGAAATTATTCGCGGACAACCCGACCCTACCAAAACCAAAGGTATTAAGTTCGGCAATTATAGCAAATTAAATGCGAACGGATTTATTCCTGAAAATGAATTGGTTGAAAATAGGGACGTTATTATCGCTAAAACCGTGCCGATTAAAGAAAACCGAAACGACCCTATGAAAACAATCAAGTATGAAGACCAAAGCAAAACATTCAGGACTACGGAAGAAACCTATATTGATAAAAATTATACTGGTCGCAATGGCGATGGATATAATTTCGCAAAAGTTAGAGTACGCGCGTTAAGAAAGCCTGTACTTGGTGATAAATTTAGTTCCAGACACGGACAAAAGGGTACTGTTGGTAATATTATTCCAGAATGTGATATGCCCTTTACAAAAGACGGTCATCGCCCTGATATTATTATTAATCCACATGCGATTCCGTCCAGAATGACTATCGGACAGCTGAAAGAAACTTTACTAGGAAAAGTACTGCTAGAACTTGGAATGTTTGGCGACGGAACTAGTTTTGGAAATCTGGATGTTGCGACAATAGCTAAGGAATTACAAAACCTCGGCTATGAAAGTTATGGCAACGAACTGTTATACAATGGTCTAACTGGAGAACAACTAGAAACTAGCATTTATATTGGACCTGTGTTTTACCAGAGATTAAAGCATATGGTTACCGATAAACAACACAGTCGTTCTATTGGTCCTATGGTTAATCTAACCCGACAACCAGCTGAAGGTAGAAGCAGAGATGGTGGGTTCCGTATAGGAGAAATGGAAAGAGATGTTATGATAGCACATGGTATTTCTAGATTCTGCAGGGAGAGAATGTATGACGTATCGGACAAGTATAGTACGCATATTTGTAATAAATGTGGAATGATAGCAGCATTTAATGACGGAAAGAAAAGCCGTATGTATGATACTTCAGACTTCAGCGTTCATATGTGTAAAACGTGTGATAATCACGCAGACTTTTCAAAAGTAGAAATTCCCTATGCCTATAAACTTATGTCACAAGAATTACAAACTATTAATGTTGTACCTAGACTTATTACCGAATAAACCACTTAAACAATTTCATTGACTGTTAATATATATATATTATTTTCTTATGGATGAGTACATTCAAAAATTAATAGATATTCATAATGGTCTTTCTTTCTCAGATAAATCACAACTTAATATGGAGATACCCGAACAACTTATGGCAGTAAAACATATTACTCCCGATAGCATTGTATTAGAATTGGGAGGGTCAATTGGTAGAAATTCTTGTATAATAAACAGCATATTGAATACCAAAACGAACCATGTTGTCGTTGAACCATCCACAAAAGAGTTATCTATATTACAACAAAACCGAGATTCTAATAATTTTGGATTTTTTATTGAGAATTCGGCTATATCAAATGTTCCATTATATTCATTGAATTGGCAAACATATCCAACTCAGATACCTGGTTCGGTTGAAGTAAATACAATCGGATACAATGATGTTCTCCAAAAATACAAGCTTAAATTTAACACATTAGTCATTGACAATGAAGGTCATTTTGTGGGTATGTTAAAGGATTTTCCTACTATTTTAGACGGTATCAATTTGCTTATTATAGAGCATGATTTTAATACGGAAGATGATTTATGTTATTTTAAGAAGACGATGACTCAATCCGGATTTATCATGAAAGATATGTTTCTTAAGAATGAACGATATGGTCCGGGAATTAACTGGTCTGATGGATTAAACACTGACCCTGTATTCGTTTCTGTTTGGAAGAAATAATTATTATTTGGGTTTATTTTCGTATAGTTTTGTATCCACATAATACAAAACTATAAATGTTCGATGATGATGATTTGCCGCGAGTTGAGGATGGAACTAATATTAATGATTCACGACTTTCAAATGAATTTAACGGTATATCGTTCTCAAACTATAAAAAATTAAAGGTCAGAAATAATTTTATTGAAAATATGATTAAAGGCAAAATAGAGCCAGCGTGTTATTGGTGCTGTGAACTAATATGTGCCGGTCATTTTATGGATGTTTGGGAAAATATACTCCACTATGCTGGAAAACACTTACATATAGGGAATCCTAAAATCATTATTTATCTTGAAAAACGATTTTTGTTGTTTCAAAGCATTATTAATGAGGAAAGTGTATCCAGTCCACACCATTTACGAAATCACCCTACCATAAGAAAAATGTTTGCTGAAATTGTGGCTACCCTTACTTTATCTAATAGAAAACATAGTTTTGAACCTATACGAATCAAACGTAAAGAGGAATTTGATATGACACAAATCTCAGATAGATTGCACGCACCGTCAATGGAATACGCAAGTAACATCTTGAAGAAAAAAGACCCAAATGAACTTTTCATCCCGATTAATGAATTTTCATACCATTTATCCAAAGACAAAAAGGATACAATTAATGCGTGTTATTGGATTGAATGGCTTATCGAATTTTCGATTGTATGTAACAGCAATAAACACCCTTGTTTATGTCAACCGAGAGAAGATAATCCAGTGGAATCGAAATACCAAACGAATGTAGTATGGATACTATGGGACGTGTTATTCTACCATTGCTACGAACTTGGTAATAAATACATTGAAGCATTGTTAAATTCCCTTCATACTCTCTTTTGTATTAAATATACCACCGGGACCAATAAACGTAGGCGGTATTTACTGTATTTCGCAGTAGCATTATTAACAGAAGAAATACCCAATGATATTGAACTTATGCCGGATAAACCCACTATTATGTCAGTTTGTGACAATATTAATCTTATTTACAAACAAATTAAGAAAAAGGAACATAAACCTACAACGGACTACTTATTTGCTAACATTGAAAAGGAAACCTCATTGAACGCGTCTATGCAAAAAATGGATTTAGTAAACTCGGTTGAATACTAACCTCAAAATAATAATATCCAGATTATGTAAATGGGGAAAGATAATATTGGTAACCCGAAGGTTATATCGGTCAAGGTGCATTTGGTTGCGTACACAAACCTCAAATGAAATGTAAAGATAAGTCCCGTAATGATGCTACAATTGTATCTAAGCTTATGACGCGTAAAGACGCTAATCAAGAGCTGGGTGAATATAGTCTTATAGATTTTGCTGATGAAAAACAAGAATATTATTTAGGAATTCCGGACGATTGTAATATTGATGATAAGAACGCAGCAAACCTTATGGCTATAGCACAATGTAGAGGTTTCGAGGCGAATCAGGTTGACAACTATAAGTTATTATTGATGAAGTATGGAGGAAAAGACTTGGACGACTTTGGGAGAGAAGTAAAAAAATGGAAAAAGACACCTGAAAACATTAAGAAAATAGAATTATTCTGGTTAGAAGTTAGCCGATTATTTCGCGGTCTGAATGCGTTAAAAAAAAATGGTATCGTTCATCACGACTTAAAACACCCAAACATCGTGTATAATCCGGAGTCGAATCGAATTAATTTGATTGATTTTGGATTTATGACTGATAAAGACAGCATTATTAATAAATGTAAAGATTCCGACTACTGGCTGGCACAAAAACATCATTGGTCTTTTCCTATTGAGATTGTGCTATGGAATAAGAAAACATATAATCGATACGCAAATGGGACGGTATCGAAACTATCAAAGGACGTTTCGTCTGTATCAAATGAAATATCAAACCAAATGGGATATTTTTTCGATTGTATTACTGACTTCAAACCTGGGACTGCTGAATATAAAAATATTACCCGTAAAACGATTAAACAGTTTTTTAACCTATCGATGAATCTTGATAAGCAGGAGTATAACAAATTTATAAACAAATCAGTTGCAACAGTTGATAGCTATGGCACTGGAATCGCATTAATGTATATGTTAAAACTATCAAAGCATTTATTACACCCTGATTTCGCAAAACGGTCATTTCTTTTATTCAAAAATATGGTTCATCCCAATCTGTATTCTCGTTATGATACTGATATGTTAATGAATGAATACGAACAGCTACTTAGCGAACAGGGACTGTTAAAAAAACATAATATGAGATTTGATAATCACCGTTTAGTTGATGGTGCTGAAATACCATCTGTCCTTGAGAAAACCATCAATCTAATTGTTAAAGATACAAGTAACGTTTCTAAATCAGACTTGAAAACTATTTCTATAAATAACGACCCTATACGTATTTGTCCTCCAGGAAAAGAATACAAGCCTTCTACCAAAAGATGTGTGAAAACATGTAAACGCGGATATATTCGCAATACCGATTTTAAATGTGTTCGTGATAAAAATCGCAAAACCGTTAAAAAATGTCCGATTGGGAAAGAACTTAATCCTAATACAAATAGATGTAGAATTCAATGCAAACCTGGCAAAATACGCAATGAAAACGGCAACTGCGTCAACTTGAAAGGTAACCCGTTTTCTTTTCAGTCGATGTAATGTGTAAATTATCTTTATGAACGATTGTATTACTCATAAAGATACGGATTTAAAAAGCGGCTCCAAATGAACCTCCCAAAGCACCATTTGCTGCCATAGGACCGAATGACATACCCATGTCTTGTGGTGCCATTTGTTGCTGACCCATATCAGGTCTGGCAGTGGCTACAGGGGCAGGGGGGAAAGTTCCACCTTGCATCTGGCTATTGTCTAAATTATCTGCCTGACTTGGGGCGTGCATTGTGTGTTGAGATACACGAACGTTTTGTTTTACATTCTGCTTGGTCTCTTCGGTGGAAGGACCATTCCATAGTTCAACTACGCGGTCGAATAAAATATTTACTTTAAGACCCAACTTTGTCTGAATGCTTAACACAATAATTAAGAATGCCAAAATTACGTTTGTTAAGGTCAAGTTCTCATACTTAAACCCACTGTAAGTTGGGAAATATGTGATAGCACGGTGAATAATGATAGCACCGCAAAACATGATTGTCAATTGAATGAAGATTTCGGCTAAAAGTTCTAAAGCTGACTTCTCTGGGTCCGCCTCTGGGATAAAACGCTGAACCATTTTATTCAACATTACGATTGGGACCACACCCATTGATGAATATTGGATTACGTTCAATAATTCGGCTTGTCCCTCCTCCGTTGTGGAAAACACATGAGATAAAAAAGTCTTCTTTGATAAATCTGAGTCGTTGATTATTTCCATTATAGATATATAATTCACATAGAAAAAGATATTGATGTAACGTCAGTTTATTTTTATACTTTTATTGAAAACAATATAAAAAATACTTTATACTATTACTTGTGTAGGTTATATACACAAGTAGGTGTGCCCTGGTTTAGCTCAGTTGGTAGAGCGGACGACTGTAGAAGTATATCTTTATTTATATAAAGCTGGTATCGTCAGGTCATTGGTTCGAATCCGATAACCAGGAAAAATTATAATAACTTACCTTTATTATAATTTCAACTATTAATATTCACAATTCACCTGACAGCTATCCGTTGTTCGTAAGCAGTATTCAATCTGGTATCCGATAGTGTACCTTGCCACTAATGTAGCGATTCGTTTTTTTTCTGTATCTGAATAGACAAGGTCATCGTTTAATTTATTTACAATTGGGAGACTTTTATCAAATACTTTTGTAAATGCGTCTAATATTTTGTCATTTTGTTCTATCTTATCAAATTCATTGATAATTTCTTCAGGTATTTCTTCTTTCAATAATTCCATGTTCTTTACTAATTCTTCATAATGGGTTTCTTTATCTAAACTATATCCTATACAGTTATCTTCATAATATAAACATTCATCTTCATAATAGTCATCTTCTATGGCGGCTTCAATATGTTCGTCCTTACTTTCATGACAATCATTACAATAATCACTTGTATCTATCTCTGCTACGCAGTTACAAACTCTCCAAGAGTAATATACTTGTGGAGTTACATTTATTAAATTTTCAATATCACCGCTATCTTGAATACCAAACCAGAATTTGCCTTGAATATCGCCATCGTAAAAACGTCCCATAGTTCGTTATGTCATGTTAGTAACTTGTTAGTATGTAATTATTCAATTTTTGACATACATAGTTTTTGGGAAAAAGACATAAATATAAATCTGGTATTTTAGTATACATTAATTAGTATGTTGAAGAATGTTGTTGAAATCAATAAGCACAAGAATCGTGACTTGTCACAGCCTAAACACGAAGAATACCAGTATCTTAATTTGATTCAAGACTTACTAAATGAAGGAAAATTGGAAGAAGGACGTAATGGAAAAACTCTTAGGGGCGTAGGTGCGGCTATGCACTTCTCATTAGAGAATGGTAAAATACCAATATTAACTACCAAAAAAACTGCGTGGAAGACTTGTATTAAAGAACTACTATTCTTTTGTAAAGGGCAAACTGATAATAAAATTTTAACAGACCAAAACGTACATATATGGGATGGAAATACGACCGCTGAGTTTTTAGAAACACGTGGATTATCACATTATACACCAGGTAGAGATTTGGGTCCACTCTATGCGTTTCAATGGTTTCATTTTAATGCACCATATACTGGCTGCACCTCGGATTATACCGGACAAGGAATAAATCAACTTCAAAAAGTGATTGATGACCTTAAAAATCCTGAAACAAGAAACTCCAGACGCCATGTGATAAGTGCTTGGAATCCGGCACAACTAGACCAGGGTGTATTACCTCCTTGTCATATATTATTTCAATTTATAGTAACAGATAATAATAAACTTAGTTGTTTGCTATATCAGAGGGCAAATGACGAATTTTTAGGAATTCCTTTTAATTTGGCTTCATATTCAGTCTTAACAATTATTATTGCTAATATTTGTGGTCTTGAACCCTATGAATTTATACATTACGGTGGCGATTGTCATATCTATTCGGACCACATCCAGCAATGCCAAGAGCAAATATCACGTGAGCCTTATCCATTTCCTACATTAGAAATATTAAACAAAAGAGATAATATTAATGAATATGTGCTTGAAGATTTTAAACTTCATGATTATCAGCATCACGCACAGATAAAAGGGGCAATGAGGGCATAATTTCATCATCTAACACTTTACTATCAGCATAAAAATAATTCGCAAATTTGGGATTAGGTGATTTTATTCTATTTCTTATATTGACATGACTAATTCCTAAATCTCTACCTGCGTGTGAAAGAGATTTATAATAAATATTATCTATTACTATTTGTCTAATACAATTAGTTTTTACATATTCATCAGGTATGGTAGCATATTGATAATTACTGTATAATTTATTTTTTGATTTAACTCTTTTTGATATCGTGCTTGCATCAAGATTAAATACTTTTGCTGCATCTGCAAAAGCTGAATAATAAATATTATCTATTAATATTGGTACTCCTCTTCCAGTAGAAAATTCTTTATTTATTTTCTTTTTATTTTCTATTCTAATACGCCCTTTCTCTTCTGCTTTTTTTTGTTTTTTTTCATCTAAAAAATGATAATTAATAAATTTTGAACTTGATGAATATATCCTATCATTTATAGTTCTCGATGGTATATTTAATATTTTTCCTGCTTCTGTAATACCACTATAATTAACCCCATCTATTACAATAGCAGCATCTTTACGATAATTAGTTTGTAGTTTTCGTTTAGCTTTAATTTTTTCTATAATTTGTTCTCTATTAGGGTGATGTGTAATAGTATCACCACCAATACTATCATAAAGTAAGTTATATAATTTATCTCGTATAGTCAAGTCTTGTAAATAAGATGTTTCATAATCTTGTGCTTCTTCTTTAGTTTCGCAATCATGCAATATTTCATATTGTAAACAATCCGCACCATACTTATTATATACATTTTGCAAATATATGTTAATATGCTTTCCATTCTTTAAATCACGCTTATGATTGTTCCAACGTCTTCTTATATTACAACTATATCCAATATAATACTTCCCCTCAGGACACAACGTATTCGAAATTTTATAAACGCCAATGATTGGTTTTCCCATTCTATATATTACTTAAAGATATTTCTTTATATAATAATTACGCATTATTATATAAATTCCTAAATATTTTCATTTGCCCGTTTTTCTTTTTGTTTCAAATAAGCCCGTCTTGCGTATTCTTTTCTTTTTTCGGGACTGATTACAGGCGGTTTGTAATTTCTTTCTTTAATCACTTCCTTATTAGCTTCATAATATTTTTTATTCCTTTCAGGAGCAGTATATTTTTTCAAATGTTCTTTCGTAGCACTTAACTCTTGTTTTGTAGCATCTAATTCGTCTTGTAATTGTTTGATTATTTCATCTTTATCCATTTCGTTATTATACATATATCCAAATATTTATATATTTTTACTAACTAATAGAAACAAACATTGATATACATACATAAACAATAAGTCTATATATATGTATATGAATTTCATTTCTATTGGTGGTTGGTGTGGCACAAAAATTGCTCTTAAAGAGTTAGGTTTATTTAATGAAGCATCATTACCATTTGATAGCGTAAGAACTTCTATTGAAGGAATTATAGATTGTATTGAAAATGATTTTCAAAATTATTTTCCAAAAGAAATAAAAAAAGATAATAGATTTTCAAATTGGGTAGGTTTTATTGGTGAGTATATAGGATTTTATCATCATAATCATAATTTGTTAGATAAAAATGTTATTGACAGTTTTGAAAGAAAATTTATTCGGTTTGATGAAAAAATAAAAAAAAATAATTGTGTATTTTTACGAACAATAGCAAGAGAAAAATATGATGATGAAATAAAATATTATAAAAAATTACAAGATGTAATTGATAAAAAATATCCTGATATTTCTTATATTATTTGTTTCATCATTCCTAATCAACCAAATACACAATATTATAAACATTTAGACAACCGAACATTTTTATTTACACTAAATGATAAATCAGGCGATAACAATAATTTAAAAAACGAATACAAACCTATTTTTGATTTTATTATAAATGAAAACTTATTTATTAATATACCGAATTCAAATGATATTGAAATAAATGATGATCTATCAACCAGATTATGGTTAGTGGATGGTTATCCAATGGTTAATTTTATTGAAAAATAATCGTTTTTCTTTTTTCGGGACTGACAGATGATTGATTTTATTTTCGTTAGTATACATATATCCAAACATTTATATATTTTTTCGTATTTTATATTTGGATATATGTATAGTAACAAAATGAAACAAACCAAACAAACCAAACAAACAAAGAAAAAAGGGGGTAGTATAACCACCAAACCAAAGAGAAAAACAGTCAAGTCAAATCGAACGAAAACTATTTCTAACCGTTATCGTGATAAAGCAAGTGAATATTTCAAAACCAGAATGGGTTCTAATGACATCCCGGTATTATCTGCGTTACGGGCGTTTACGCCTTTGAATAAATATACAGATGAGTATTTAGAAAAGATGACAGACAAAGAAATCCGAAATATATATGATGAATTTAAAATTAGAACATCATCTAGAGTAAAACGTAATAGATATATACGGAAAGGTAAACCGCTATCTGAAGATTTATTCCAATACCCAAAACAACAATCGTCCAGCAAATCCGAACATCTTCCTTATCCATTTAGTCCAGGAAAAAGAAGTGACGAAGAAGAAATAAAGATACTGGAACGGTTTGATAATGAATCTAGGTCTCCATATTCAATCAATAACAAGCTTGATGGTGATTTATTTGACGGTGATTTATTTGACGATGTAGATTACCGTTAGATTACCTCTTGTGTATTATATACAAATATTCTTTAACTGGCTTGTATTCCGCGGTTCTCTTATAATTACTAATCCCCTTTAATCGGTTATACGTTTTATGGTCTATCGGTATTTTTTTGACATCATCACTATGTCCTTTTACTAATTCATCCATATCGGGTATGGATATAATTCCGCCATCATTATACGACAGCATTATGTATTTTGCTTTCGTATTTTCTAACAAATCGTTCATCGCCTTCTTCGCATGTATACTACTATTATATAACGATTTTGTACGTGATGATGACTGTCCGCGATTGGTATCCGGAATTTCCGCATTCTTATCCCAATTGTTGATTACATCTAACATGAAATAATAGATATTATATGGATGCTTATTATAAGGCGGGTCATAATAGACTACATCTAACTCACCTACATCTTTCGCCCATTCATTTACGTCTTTCTGACTTACATTGACTTTACATTTGCTTGGGTCTAATATTGGATATGGAATACGAATATCTTGAGTAATACGCTTGACATCAGTCTTCGTTTTACCACCATATTCCCCCTTTTTACCGTCTTTGTCTTTGTAATACGCCGAAAATTGTCCGTTTGTATTGTTGTGAATAGAACACTCCACTAACAACGGACCCAACAAATAAGGTCTGTACTTTTCGGGTATTGTTTCTATATAATCACGTATAATATCTATACGTTTTCCGTTTTTGCTTGTATAGAATGCCCTCTCGTTCTCCTTTATTTCTTCACTTTCTGGAGACCAATGTTTGGATATCCATCCACCATGTATCTTTCCAGACATTTCATCATCTGCCTTCTTATTGGCTTGGTCGATATATTCCTTTATTTTGTGTATTTCAGACTTAGTTGGACTGGATAAATAACATGAATTCAATGTTTTACTGTATCCCGCCAAATCATTTGCGTATAGCTCATTTTCTTTTGTCTTAAATAAACGACTGACTACGCCGGAACCTGAAAATCCATCCCCTATTTTAATTTTGTCTTTTTTCATCGCTTTTTTAATTTCATCAAGCTCATCACTTATGATATTCAATAGTTTACGTTTGTTACCCATATATGTAATAATTTGTTCTTTCAAAAATCCATTATCCATTGCCATTATATATTCTAATAAGATAACATTTATATATTTTTGATATAATTAGTTAGAGACAATCAATATAACTAACTATATAAAAATGAGTAGTTCAAATGCCGCCGCTATAAGAAGACGTGTGACCGCACCCCAACAAATCGCAAGTGTTAAAGCAACACCTCCACCCGCACCAGTTCAAACCCAAGTCCGTGAAAAACCTACTGGACTAACAATGCAGCAATTTATTTCAGCGTTGGATAAGCGGGTAGTATCATTAGAAGAGACCATAACCAATACTGTAAAAGATAGTACTGAACCTACCGTGACTGACGTACTTGACGAGTTTCAATCCAGATTCGAAATGATTGCTACAGAATTATCAGATATTAAGGACGCAATGTTGAAATTACAAACCTACACCATGGACGTAAACAAGATGTTATTAGACGAAAGGATTGATATTCTATCTGAGGTAAATCCGAATTCAAAGTCCAATACCGTAGGTCAAGATGCGGACTTAACAAGTGTGGTTAGTATTGGGGCAAACACGATTAACACCGAACACACAAGTGTAGATATGCGTGAATTAGTCGAAGAAGAATTGAATAAAGATACCAAATAAAGGGTATAAACGAAAAAACTTTATATGTATAATACTATACCACAATACATATAATGTCGCGTACCACTTCCCCTACAATGACAGCCATAGAAGAACTACAACAACAATATTATAAAATTAACAATAAAAATACATTTTTCAAAAAAAAACAAAAATATGAATGTGCTGATTTAGTAACAAACCAAATAGGTATCGATATAATATTACCAAAGTGTATCTATATGTTTGACACCAACAAAGTCTATATCGACTATCTAATCTTCAAAACCTTTGCTAATCCGAACAATTATCATGACATCAGCGTGTGTTTAGCAAACAATATCAACGATTGTATAAAGAAGAACAAAACATTCGAAATTCACATCAATCTAGACACTCTCACAGTATCTGCGGTTGAACGTTATAGGCAAATTATAACCGGATTCGCAGAACACGGTCAGATGAATGGATACGAACAATATTTATCTAACATGGTATTATACAATGCTCCTTCCTTTATTAGTACAACTACCTCTATTATTAGCTCTTTTATTTCACCAAAAGTTACTGAACTTGTAACAATTCACAAGAAAAACATAGAACTCCCAATCGAGCAATAAAGTGTTTATCGTAAAAAAACGTATAAAAATACGACATCCTATATTATAGAATGTCTGGAATACTTAATTTTTTATTGTTTATCATCGTATTGGTGATTTACATTCATATAATTAATCAACTCAAAACAAGCGAAGATTTAGAAGTATATGAAATGGATTATACAAATAACCAATATTTACAAGAAGTGTGTAATATAAAACAGCCCGTATTATTTAATTATGACAGTGTTAGTCCGGAATTCTACGAACAAATAAACGCCGACATATTTACGAATCATGATAAACACGACGTCAAAGTAAAGGACGTCCGCGACTATTATAAGAACGAAAGTATAGATTATATTGTCTTACCTTCAAGCTCCGCTACGAATTTAATGAAGACCGATACGCAATCCAATTACTTCACTGAGAACAATGAAGATTTCATAGAGAATGCGGATTTATATCATATTTTTCATTCAAACGATACGTTTTTAAAACCTCAATTATCTATGATTACCAAATATGATATTATGACTGGGTCTTCGAAATCCGTCACGCCCCTTAGGTATCATACTGACTTTAGAAAGTTTATGTCAGTACATTCGGGTAAAGTTAAAATCAAAATGACCCCATGGAAGAGCCATAAGTATTTACACCCTCTTCGTGATTTTGAAAACTATGAATTCCGGTCACGCATGAATGTATGGAAACCCGACAAAACCCATAAACATGATTTTGATAAACTTCGGTTTTTAGAATTCGACATTACCCCCGGACACACTCTTCATATTCCTCCCTATTGGTGGTACAGTATCCAATTCAACGATGATTCTGATACAATAGTAACAAGTATGACATATAATTCTGTTATGAATTGTGTTAGTAACTTACCAAACTGGGGGATGTACTATTTGCAACAGACAAATACGAAGACCAAAATCACCAAAACTCTTCCTATTCATATCACGGAGGAAGAAAACCTAGATGATGGCGATGGCGATGGCGATGAGACCCCTCCTCCTGATGAAAATAAAGAACTTTCTAACATTGAAATGACTCAAGAAATTTAGAAAGAAACGTTAACTAAAAATATTTGTATTATGTAAATGAGTGATAATACAAATTTACAAAATGATGATATAAGTGATGAAAATATGCTATCTTTATCAGAAGCACCCATATCTACATTCACAGAAATACTAGAAACCGAAGAAGAGAAACTAAACGCATCGATAGAACAATCTCATTATAAATCAATCAAAATACCTCATAATAATGATGATGATGAACCCGACCCACCAGAAGATAATATTCCAAAACCGTCAGATGAAATCACCAGTATGAAAAGTGTGTCGTCGTATGATGAAATATTATCAATCCCACCGAATAAAAACGAGTTTGATTGGTTCTCATCGAAAGAATACATCATCTTTAAGAATCAACTATATTCACTACGTAAAAATAACAACTTCATTCTAAAAGAGGGTAAGGAATGTAAACGTCTACTTGACCTAAAAAATGACGATTTGACTTCTATGGTTAATAATATCCAAACATCCGTTATTTTCGTATCAACTATTTCCGGTTTTTTCCAAGCAACCAAGACCCAATTCGCAATAAATGTTGACGTTATTGCAGTAATATCGATTACGATTTCCACATACATTTCACTCATTTTGTCTATTTCTAAATACTATAAATTGGATGAATTGAAAGACCGTATACAAAACCTTAGGGAGAAGTATTCACTGTTACATAATCGTATTGATTATCGAATGGACGTTCTTGGACCTTGGAACAATAAACATCTATGGGAACACCAAGACCCCCGAGCCAAATTGGCAGAATGGAATGAAGTTATGAAAAAGATGAAAACTGATTATGGTGAAATTATCAAAACCAAACAAGACCTTACTACCGAGTTTGAAGTCATTATGGATACTATTTCACGAAACAAATACAACCAGTTGAATTCATTTATCAACTATAAAGACAGAGAACTATTATTTATGATCCAACAAAAAGAAAGGCAACTTGAAAAACGAATTATGGATGCTTCTTCTAGTTATCCATCACGTAAACGTCCCTCTATTATGTTACAGCACGAAGAACTTGATAATTGGGCGGATGATGATGATAGTATGGTATAAAACAATATAGACATTTGTTTTTATCCAATGTAATGAGCGAACCGACTTTACCACGATTATTTACCCCGACAATCTTATATCAATACATGGATGGAAATGAAGAACTTACTCTACCCATGTTACAAACCATCATACATAAACAACAGGATATTATCGATAAGCAATGTAAAATCATCACTAGTCATGGCGATGAAATAGACACGTTGAAAGCAACCTTATCCGAAATTATGCATATACTCAATGGACGCCAATTCATGAATAGAAGTGTGTCATTTGAATCTACCGAATAATCCATACATCCATACAACATTAGTATTAGTATTAGTATTAGTATCATGCCAAAAATATGATACTAATTTGTAGTAATCACCGTTTCCTTATCAATAACGGTTTCTTTCAGGATATTGTTGATGATTTTCTTTTCAAACTTCTCATCCTCTTCTTTTCCATATCCACCTAACGATGCCTTTGAGTATTCAAAGAATTTATCACATTCGGGTGTATCTAATATGTCATATTTGGGGTTTTCAGCTATCCATGGATGGACTTGGGCTTTGTTCTTATTTGCTACTATGCGGACTGCCTTTCGTAAATGCATTTTGGTTTCATCTTCCTTAGCCCATACATTGGAATCCTTTACGTAGACCGTTTCGCGTTTTAAATCCGTACAGTGAATTGGACGCACGTGTGGATGCATATCACGAATACGCTCTAACATAATGTCTGATATACCTCTTACATACCCCACTTCTCCCGTTTTTATGAAATCATTTACAGATAGTTCGATTGATTGGATGAAATCATTTAGATTTATAGCATCTTTACATGTCTCATTTAGAAACACGTTGAGATTGAACTTGTTATTGGTTGTATTATTTGTGTTATTGATTGTCGTATTTCCGGTGTTCTTAGCCAGATCGATTACCTGTTTATTCTGCTCTATCATCATCGCACGAAGTTCTTTGTTCTCTTGTAATAGTTCTATTATCAAGTTTGGATCTATATGAGGAGGTGCTGGCATTGAAACGTCTGTAATGGGTTGGTTGTTTATAGTATTACATCGCTGCTTATGATACCATAAACTATTTCTGGCTTTATATACCTTACCGCAACCACATTCATATTTTGTGGCGTTTTTTGGCGTTTTTTGTGTTCTATTTGTTCTATTTACATGTTTTGCTGTCAATATATGACGATTATAATCACTGTGTTTATTGCATTTAAAGTTACATATTTCACAAATATAATTATAAGAGTTTTTTTGCGCGTTTTCCATTCTAAATATTCTATATATATAGACTTCATTATTACATCTCTAAATCATTCCCATATAAATTACTTAAAAATCATGCAAACAAATATTTTACACAAATATACCAAAATACTGCATTCACCTCACAATCACGTTTTTGGAAAAGTGATAATACGAAACTATCTCCACCAAATTCATTTTGGACATTTTA
>Ga0255775_1000424_pt1 | contig 41999 bp, 23 predicted proteins | sample 011ome_26_FD_179973 | JGI IMG/M metagenome (GOLD analysis project Ga0255775, IMG submission 179973) | Coastal salt marsh microbial communities from the Groves Creek Marsh, Skidaway Island, Georgia - 011511BT metaG (version 2) | ecosystem: Environmental > Aquatic > Marine > Intertidal zone > Salt...
GAGACGAACGCTTTTCTCATGTTTATCTCTTCTTTATGAGGGAAAGTTTCCCCATTTTCGAGTGCTCGAAATGTATCCATTTTCTGGCAATGAAGGATCAAAAACGAGAGCGGGGAGGAAGAGGAAACGTTTTTTGGGTTGCTTCGACGACGACGACGTGTGTGCGAGAGTTTTAGACGAGTCGTCTCCGTCTCCGATATCTTCTTTGTGGGAGGTGATCGTGAAGTGGGACGATGTGAGTTTTAAACATGTGCTTCCGAGATTGAATTCGAATGATTTGAAATTCTTACACGGAGTGAATAGTGAAACGAGAAAGTTGATTAAGAGATCCTCTCGCGCGGGTGATATTGCGAGGAAGTTTTGGATTGAAGAGATGTCGTCGATATCGACTTTGGAAGTTGCGTGGGAGCATTATCCGTGGGGCACGTATAACCATGAGCTGGAAGAAGAGATGGACGAACCATATTTCTGCTGGAGAGTTGCTCAAACGAATAAACTCGAGTTGCTCAAGTGGGCGCGAGAGGAGAAAAAGTGTAGGTGGGATGATAGGACGATTCATGCGGCCGCACATAATGGTAATCTGGAAATGGTGAAGTATTGCGTTGCAAATGAGTGTCCTATCAATGAGTGGGCGTGTACAGAAGCTGCCCGAAACGGTCATCTCGAGGTACTCAAATACTTACGCGAAGAAGTCAAAGCTCCTTGGATTTGGACAACTGCCTCATGGGCGGCTGAAAATGGTCATCTCCACATACTTGAATATCTTGTTGAGCGTAAGTACGATAAATTTCACGTATTTGCGTGTTGGTGGGCGGCCAAGAACGGTCACTTAGACTGTTTGAAGTACTTACACGAAACCGCCAAAGCGCCTTGGGACGAGGACGCCGTACGAGAAGCGCACAAGAATAACCAAACCGAATGTGTACAATACCTCCTCGACAACGACTGCCCTCTCCCACTTGCATGGCGATACGAACGCGGAGAGTTACGCGTACCAGAATAATAAAATCGCATTTTGACTGAAAGAAGACAAACAAAAGCAGTAGTAAAAGTAGTGTAATAAATTGTTGACGACGCTCTGTATAACTCCACATTTTCATTTTGTTTTACCACACGAGTCGAAAGGGAAATGGCGACGTTCACGACGTTGCAGCGAGAGTACCGCCGAACGGACGGCACCGTCGTCTCCCTTCCTCCGGGGACGATAAAACTGCTGGAGAAAAAGAAGTCTGACGTTCACGTTTTTTTAAACAAAGACCGAACGAAGACGAAACTCGTGAAGTTGTTCCTGCTTGTAATGCTCGCGTGGATGGTGTTCGCGATGCAATCGCATCCGGATGTAAAGAAGACGAGAGGAGTTATATCCGGACCGAAAGCGTTCTCACTGTTCGGTGGTAGGAAAGATTTAAGGCACACGTCTTTAGAACAAAGAGATATGCTCAGAAAACAAAAGGCGGAGGAAAGAGAGCGGAGAGATGTAGAGAGGTACGGCGCGACCAACCCGGCGTTACGAGGCTCGAGCGAGTTAGAGATGACCGGAAAGAGGAAAGACAATCGAATCGATTGGAAGGAGAAAGTAAACGAGTTAGGGCGAGAGTACAAGGAAAATAGAAGAAGAGCCGAACGAGAAAATAGGTGGGACGGCAAAGCGCAGAAATACGGGATGTTGTCCTCGAGAGGAGGAGGTGGAGACGCTTCGTAGCGTTTACTCGTGCGCGCTTTTCGCGTACGAGTTCGATGATGTACTATATGTGTATATACAACACTTTAGCAAAATGGTGTCGTCCTTTTCGATGCTTTTATTAGAACCTTGAATAGATAGCAGAACTACATCGATTATATGTGTCTCTGATAGCCCCGAGATGCGTTTTGGGATGATGCTGATGATGCGCCAAGAGAGCATCTCTTCGGTGAAAAGTTCGTTACATCTCCTCATTTTTCAACCCACATCAGACGCGCGCAAAAACAACAATGCCTTCTTCTCCTTCTCCTCCTCCTCCGAAGAAAAACAAATCTCTCCTCGTAATCCTTTGTTCGTTCTGTTTCTTCTTCTGGTTCAAACCGTCCGAACCGTTTTTAGTTCCGTATTTAGTCCACACGAAAGGCTTCTCGATTCGAGAAATCAACGAAGAGATTTTCCCGGTGTACGTGTACGCGTTCTTCGCGTGGACACTTCTGAGCGGACCGATTGCGGCGAAATACGGGTCGAGATTTATGCTCAGAGTGGGGGTTTTGTCTGAATTTGTCGTCAGATGGGTGCTGATATACGGGGAAAGCTTGCATGCTATGCGGTTTATGCAAGTGTGTTTTGGAGCGACGATCGCGAGCTTTCCGTTTGCGTTTAGTTACGGGGTGGAGATTTTTAGCAGCGCGACGAATACGGAGCTAGAGGAGGAGGATTTTGAAGATGACGACGTAAGCGATACTATTGACAACAACAACAACACGTATCATTGCGACGAAAAGAAGGAGAACGAAAAGCACAACGGGGACCAAACCGGGTACATCAGCGCGACGTTTGCGACGAGTTACGCGTTCGCCGGAATCGTCGGCCAACTGGCGGTGTCGTTCGGCAACCGGCCGGCGAAAGCGGAGGATCGAATAGCCGAGTTGTTTTGGGTGAGTTTAACGAGCGTAGGTTTGGCAGTTTTGGTGGCGTTTTTCGTGTTGCCGGATGTTAGTGGTCGGAAGAGTCAGAGGGAGAGGAATTTTAGCGAGAGGAGAGGTAGCGATGGTAGATTTTCGGCGATAGGGGAGACCGTGGAGACGATGAGACTGGCGTACTCGGAACTGGGGACGAGGTGTTTGTCCATTTACTGGGTCGTCGCTTCAGCTGGGCTTAACTTCGTGCAAACGTACGGTTCGAATTCGTGGTATGAAACTGACGCAGATTCTGGTGTAGATAACGGGTACTTTGTTTTCATCGCGCAAATTTCTATCGCCACCGTCTCTTTGTTCGCTCGCGCGAGAGTGGTGAGCGAAGATTTCGGCAATCGACCTGGATTCTATTCTTTGTGTTCAATTTTCGGATTTGTTGCGGCGCTCTTGTCGGGGCATTGGGGGAGTGGACCAACGAAAAATCTTGGGTCTAAAGTTATAGCCATGTTCGTTTTCTACGTAATTTTAACGTCCGCGGTGAATTTAGGATTACTCGTGTGCTACGCGAGAGCGAGCGCGTGTATTTCCGACGGGTTTGAACGGAGGCGAGAGGAAGAAAAGAAGAAACGAGCACTCACAACTCCAGAGGCGATCAATAATAGTAATAATAACAATAGTAGTAGTAACGATCGTGAGCTTGATGAACAGTTCTCCTCCGTGAAAGAAAAAGCTTCCATCCGAATGCTTTTCGGCATGAACGGCATCTTCGCCGCGTTTACGTTGTGCATTCTTCAAGCGGCGACGACAGGCGATTCCGCGAAAACGATCGTCAGGGTGGGCGCCGCGTTTATACAGATTGGAGCGGTTATAAACGCAATCACAACTAGACTCGTTGGCTTGAAGAACGGGTACACGTGTTCTAAGTTTGAAGAAAACGAGAGGAGACGGAAAGGAGAAATAGGAGGCAGGGACAGTCATGAAATTGAGCTCCACCACGCGCGAGTGTAAAAAACTATATGTATGCATACCTTCATTCGTCATCGCTATCAAAGTCTACGTAGTTGACAATCACGTCTTCATTCGTCTTCTTCTTTTTCTTTTTCTTCGCTTTTCTCAAAGAGGCTTCGTCAAGATCGTCAAAATCAGACGATTTCGACTTCTTCTTCTTCCGTTTCTTCGGCAAAATATCGTTGTCGTTTTCCTCGTCATCCTCGTCATCGTTATCGCTATCGTCGCTATTATCTGCATCTACCCTTTTACCTTTTTTCTTCTTTCTATTTCCATCTCTATCTTGGAACGCGTCCCAGGCGACGCACGTCAAATTTTGCTTCGCGTACGCCGCACCTAGACATTTCCTACTGGAGCCGTTATACACTCGAACGTATCTATCTAACCCAACCGTGGCTACTAAATCTAAAGTCGGGTGCGCTTCGATTTCGCGAACGCTCCCCGAATTGCCCCGAATTGCGCCGCACGCTTTACTCGTTCTCAAATCGATGGCGCAACATTTACCTCGACTGTCCGCGGCAAACATCCGGTGTTCGTCGACGGAACTAAAAGCGACTGAATTCACCGGCGCTTCGCCGTATTCCACTTCCATCGTCGCGCGTTTATTCGCCCTAGTATCGTACAACCTCACTTTCTTCTCCCCCGTCCCGACGGCAAAAACGCAACTTTCGTTGCCTCCGTTTGCTTCCCCGCGATCTTTAAACCGCGCGCATTTCACCCACGGCGGCGCTCGATAATTCAACCTATTCACCGGCGGAGGTTTCGCTTTCCACACCAACTTCCCTTCCTGCTCTACATCCACAATCTTCACGTCGTTTCCTTGCCCTTTCCCTCCGTAAAGTAACCGCTTCCCATCTTTACTCGCTCGCGCGCACAACACCACCCCTTCTTCTTCTCTCCTCGCGACGTCCTCTTTCAACAACGCGAACGAACGCGCGTCCGCGCCGCCGCTTTTCCACGTCCCCTCGCCATCCTCTTTCACTCGCAACACGGTCACCGTCCCGTCCTCCGCGGCCACGGTGAGCTGTTTCCCGTCTTCCGTAAAATCTAATCCAACGCATTTCGGGACCGAAACTGCCGCTACTCCTCCTACCGTTTTGTCATATAAAGGCTGAAAAAATCCACCGTTCCCAGCCCGAAAGATTTCCACCTTCCCGTTCCTTCTCGCGACGGCGTACAGGTTGCACCCCATCTGGCGGTGAAAACTCGAGCACAGTTTCTCAATCCCAAAAGTTTCTTTATTCTTCTTATTCTCGTAAGTGTTTGATACGCAATAAGAAGAATCGAATCGATGGAGAATGGCGCCGTACGCGTTCGAGGACGACGCGAAGCGCAGGTATCCGAGCTCGTCCGCGCAGAGCAGAGAGATTTCTTTCGACGAATTGGAAGATGATTTTTTACTCTTCCCGTTTTTGCTCGTCATCTCTCCTCCTTTTCCTCCTCCTTCTCCTTATCCGCGTTTGCTTTTAACGCTGCTTTCGTTGGAGACGACACTACTTTGCCGTCGTCGTCTGAATCGTCTTTTGAATCGTCGCGATTTTGACGCGCAGATGATGAAAAGAGAGAGAAAGAGAGAGAGAAAGAGAGGGAGAGAGTGCGTTATTTTTTTGTGGAGGTGGCGGCTCGTTTTGAAGATGCGTGATATAAAAAGTGTAAGAAGTTGTTTAAATAAAATCAATCAATCCTCTTCGTCTCTGTGAATGGTCTTAAACCGGTACCCTTCCACGCGTTCCTTCATCCTCTTCTTGTACTCTTTATCGTGTTTCTTCCCACTTCTGGCTAAATCTTCTAACGAGTGCTGCTTCCCTTCTCTCTCTTCCAACGCCATGCGTTTTTTGAAGAGCTCGTCTTCGTGGTGCTTATCGGCCAACTCGGCGGCTTCGAGCAATTCTTTGACGTCCATTCGGTGCGGTTTGACGAAGGTTGTGTCCACGCCCAAATAGTCCATGTGTTTGACGACTTTCTTTGCCGCGTGTTCTTTCAACAAATCGTGGTCGTTTTTGCACTTTTCGTGTTTCCCGGTCAACTGTTCGTTTTCCTTCTCGTAAAACTTTTGCGTGTCTTCTAAATTTTCAACCTTGTAGAAGAGCATTTTCATCTCTTGCGAACAGTTGGTGGCTAATTTCCCCAACGCCGCGGCTAATTTATTCCTCTCTTTCGTCATCGTCACCAATTCCGCTCTCAGTTGACTTGAATCCATAAACGACCATCTCCGTTTCTCCTCCGCGGTGACTTCGTTCTCGCTCGAACGCAACGTCGTTCCGAGCAACTCTAAATCCCCATTCGTCGCTTCCTCTACCGCCTCCTTCGCTTCCTCTTCGATTTCATTCTCCATGTTTTTAAACGCAATCGCGGTTTTGTCTCCTTTTGCCACCTCTTCCGCTTGCATTTTCGAAGCTCGTTCCACTTTCGCTTTATCTTGCGTCGGGTTCGTGCTCGTGAATTTAGGCCGGGCGTTTTTGTTCACGTTTCCGTACATCCGCGCTAACGCGTCGTCCGCCGCGTACTTGTTCGAATCGAAGTAATTGTTATTATTATTGTTATTATTATTAGTATTGCTTCTCTCGTTCGAATCTGCGTCCTCGTCTTCCGTCCTCGTCAAAGCGAATTTGGATCGCTTCAAGAGCGCTCGCCGGTGCGGATTTGAAAACGAATTCATTTCCCCGGCTTTCGAAGAAGACGAAGACGAAGACGAAGAATCCTCCTCCTCGAATAAAAACCCGTTCGCTTTGAACGACGACGAAGAGAACACGAAGACGAGCACGAAGAAGACAAAGGTCGGTGACGCGAACGGAAGGCGTTGATGTATCATCTCGGGAGTCTTTCAGAGGGGCAAAATGCGTCTCGAGGAGTGACGAATTTCGTGTGGCTGAAAAAGACGAGAAAGACTTTGCGAAGACTTGTGGATATAGTAGGTGTTTGAAAGGAAACGCGGATGACGCGGATAACGCATTAAGCAGAGGCGCGCGTAAAGGTACCGGTATTATTACACGAGGACTATAAAAGAGCAGCTAATGTTGAGTACGCTTGTGGACGTTCAATTGACCAGATGTACGAAAACGCTTCTCGCACACATCACACTCGTACGGTCTCTCGTTCGTGTGAATACGCATGTGGGTTTTCAAATCACTAGATTGACGAAAAGCTTTATCACAAACATCGCATTCATACGGTTTCTCGTTCGTGTGAATACGCACGTGGATTTTCAAAGCACCAGATTGAGTAAAACGCTTCTGACACACATCGCATTCAAACATCTCGTTCGTGTGAATACGCATGTGCGCTTTCAAAGTACCAGATTGAGTAAAACGCTTCTCGCACACATCACATTTATACGGTTTCTCTTTCGTGTGCTTACGCATGTGTGTGGCCAAATGTGATGGTGAAGTAAACACCTTCTCGCACACGCCACACTCGTGCCCTCTCTTTCTCTTCGCTCCTTTCCTAACAGTCATTTCTTCATCGTCTTCTTCATCATCGTCTTCGTCTTCATCATCGTCTTCGTCTTCCTCCTCTTCTTCCTCCTCCCTTTCCCTTTCCCGCTCCACATCACACCACACCATCAACAAAGCCTGTTGTTCTCTCTGTCTTCTTCTTCGTCTCTCCTCTTCTCGTTCTCTCTCCTCTCTGTCACTCGTCACCACCGTTTTCGCGTGCATCGCGCGCTGCGGATGCTCGTTCTTTCGTCTCATTTTTATTAGTAAAAGCAATTCAGGAGTGATGATTTATATCACACATCTGCGCGCGAATAATGAAGAAAAAGAAACGAACAGAAGAGATATTTGTGATTTTATGTACGAAAGCGCTGAAGGTGTTTTCTATTCTAAAATACATGAGTTCAGAAGCAAAACGATGCTACTGCTCCTCCGGACGACGACGCCACCGCGAGGCATCGACGCGCGTGGCCGAACGCTCTCGGTGCGCGCCGCGTTGTTCCGTTGTTGGTATTGGCGTCGGCGCCGCCTCGTCGGCCTCGTTGGCCGACGGCGATGGAACGTCTCTGCAGTTGTTGCTGCTGCGGCGGCGGCGGCGGCGTTTGTGGAGCGGCTGTGTTTACTTCCTCGTCGTTACTTCGGTCGTATAATCGTTGGTTTCCGTTTTCCGTGCGTCTTTTACGGATCACGTCTTGGTTCGCCACGTCTTGAATCAAATTCTCGACGGCGTTTCTTCCCAAGCCGCACTCTTGCAAAGCGCGAAACAAGGAGTTTTTGGTATCGCCGCGATCGATGCGGAAACCTAAATCAATCATCCATGAGGCGACTCTTCGTATACTCGCGACGTCTTCGCGTTGGCCGTGGGCCCAGATGACGTGCGAGAACGTGCGCTCGTTTGGATTGACGTCGTAGTCTTCCATCATTTCGCGAACGACGCGTTCGGCTTCGCCGGTGTCGCCATCGGTACAATACGCCGCCACCACGGTGGTTAAAGGCACCACGTGCGGTTTGATTTTATACTCCTCCATTAACGATTTACACCGCTCTTCGGCCATCACCGGGTCGCACGCGCGCGCGTAGGCTTTGGCGACGGAGGCGATGACGAACGAATCGATTTTGATTTTGTTTTTATCTTTGCGCATGGCGGTGAGATATCGTTCGGCGTTTTCCGTGTCTCCCGAATTCGCCCAATACTCGAGAAACATCGTGTACGTTTGAACGTCCGGTTTTACGCGCATTTTCTCCATATCCCACGACCCTCCGCCTTGTAACTCTCTGAAAATAACCTCCGCCGCTCGAGGATTGCCCGATTTCAAGTATCCTTTCAACAGCATGTTGAAAATTGGTAACGACGGCGCCACGTTCGCCCATCGCATTTTCTCCAGCAGTTTTCGTCCTTTCCCGATGTCGTCGTTGTTGCAGTAGTAATCGATGACCATTCCGTACGACGCGGCGACTGGTTTCGTGACTAATTTACTCGCCATCTTCTCTAAATCGTACTTTTCATTGTTCCATCGTTCAATCACGGTCTCCGCTTCTTCGGGATCGTTGTTTTCTATGCATCCTTTTATGAACGCGTTGTAAGTCCTTTCCGACGGCACGACTAAATGCTTCTCCTCCATAATTCGCAACGTTCGATAAACCTTTCTATATTCCCCGTTCCTCGCGTACGCGTTGATAATCTCCGGATGCGTCGCTCGATTCGGTTTCGCTATTTTATCCTTCATCCCTTCCATATCCGGTCGATCGCACAAACCAATCTCCTCCACCCACGAATCCACGAACTGCATCGCCTCGTCCGGTTGATCATTTTCGCAGTACCCGTGCGCGATTGCGTTAAATATAGCCGCGTCGCAATCAAACTCCACTCTGGCTTCCTGATTGAAAATCTCTTCCGCCTCCTTCGCTTTATTCTGTTTCCCGAGCGCACTGATCAAAGACGTGTACGTCTTCATCGTCGGTCGATGGCCGGAATCTTTCAGTTTCTTCAATTCATACCGCGGGTCGTCGTACGCGTATTCTTCTAATTTCGTTCTTGCAGTTGTCTTTTCTGTCGTCGTTAAACCTTCTTTTTCTTCTTCTTCTTCTTCTTCTTCGTCCTCGCGAGACCAAGACGACGACGACGACGAAGCACCACCAAAACCAGCTTCTTCAAAATCCCTCCTCTTCGCCCGTTGTCCTCTCAACCGCCCTTTGTCGCTGTTGTTGTTGTTCTTATTCCTCGTTCTCGTCGTTAAACTCGTCTTCTTCCCGATCGTAATCATCCTCTGCGTCGCTTTGTGCACCGCAAAACACGACGCGTTTCGCGCGCATTTTCTGCATCGAAATCGTTCGTCGTGATACGCTAAGTGCGATTTGTCCTGCGGGTTTCTTCTTTTCTCTTCCAAAAAGTCTTCCTCGTTCTCGCTCTCTGTCTTCTTTATCGGCGTCTCTCCTCCCCGAGGACGATCTCGTCGAGGGGACGACTTCCGCTCGTCCAGCATCTCTTCTCTCGCGCTCTTTTCTCTCGTCTTTTCCCTTTGTGAGACGATATCTTTTTTGCTTTTCTTCATTTAGGTGTTTAGGGTGTTATAGTAAGAAGTTCTACTGCGTAAGTGCGCATTTCGTACTCAAATTTTGCTCGATAATAAGTGCTTCTTTCTTACTCGTCAGTCTGTGCTGCTTACTCTTTAAGTAACTTGTTTTTCGAGAGCTTTCAAAGTGCTCCATTATATCCATATCTTTCAACAGACTTATAATGTTGCACTCGAGCGTATCTGTCGTCGTCCGGGGGGCATCCTCGGTGGTCAGAGCGCCCGGCATTTCTCGTCGCCGAGAAGAGAAAAGCAGTAGGAGTGACGCCGCGAGTAAAGGATGCGTCATCGGTCGGTCGTCGTTCGTTGGAAGGTGCTCGAGTTCGTCGTCGTCGTCGTCTCGTTCGGATTATCTTTCGCACAAGCGGCAGAGGAGGAGTAGGACCAAAGTGAAGACGACGGGCGAGGGCGAAAGGAGTCGCGACGAGAATGCGAAGAATAAAAACAGAGTTTGGAACACGACGAAAGGAATCGCGGAAACCGTGGACGACGACGCGGAAGAAGAAGAAGAAGAGTGCGGAAGCGAAGACGAGGAGTGCCAGGAAATCGCAGACCACCTCAGGCTGAAATCCGGGGTGCTCTTGGACGACGTTTTACCGATCGGGACGCCGATACAAAAAGTAGCAGTAGAAGAAGGCGAAGGAATGAGAGTAAACGGAGGAGGAGGAGGCGCAGAGGTGATGGTCGATCCAATCGTGCAAGAGCAAGTGGAGCGGGCGAACGAGAAGCGGATCGATCGAGGGTTGGGGCAACGCAGAGCGCTGTCGGCGGAGACGAGGTCGAGACCGTTCGTGCCTTTAGGAGGGGAGGTGTTGCACTTGGCGTGGATGAGAGAGTACGACGAGACTGGGAAGTTTACCAAAGAGGAAGGGGAGGCGTATCGGGAAACGATTAAGAGTTTGTTGTCGCACTATACGACGCCGGCGTGGAAAGTGACGAGCGTTTTGGACGGCGTCGCGAGAGGGTGGTCGGACGTGGTGTTGGATTTAGGCGCTGGGTTTAATTGTCGTTTGCAAAGACACTCTGAGTTTGAAACGTTAACGCTGAGTGGTCCCGGGCGATTGCAGGATGAAATTTCGGCGCCGATTAAACCTTGGAGCTGGTTGTTGCCGACCAATTGGTTGGCGGATATTCCCGGGAAAGTATTTTTGATTCAACATTTCGTAGTCAGGTTAGACCGAGAAACCTTCGCGGAAACGATAGACAGAGAGACGTTGAATGGAGAGTGGTTGACGTTGAATGGAGTGGCGGATAAAAATAGTGCGCACGATCCGAGCGAGATTGTCGCGGACGCCGGCGTGGTTTCCAACGATTTACAGCGGTCCCGGTCGTTGTTCGAGGACGTGGACTTATCGAGCGACGCGAACAGTAGAACGGCGTTGAGACAATTAGAAGCCGCGAGGCAAGCGTTAGCATCGAGAGTCATGTCCAGAGACTCGTCGTATTTCGAAGACCCGTTGACGACGACTTCGAGTACGAAAGGCGCGTCCAAAGAAACGTTTCGAGATAGCGAATTGGATTGGGAAGTGGGCGCGTTTGCCGGCGCCAGTCTCGGAGACGGCGCGAAGATTTACGTCAACTATCAACTCGACGAGGACGGTGGCACGCAGTGTTTAGTCACTGTCCCACCGGGGAAAGAAACTTTCGATCGCGCCATGCGTCAAATCCAACGCTTGACTATTATCGAGCAGTATCGATTGCTGATTCTCTCTCGATTACCGAAAGCCAAAGCAAAACGACAAGCGTTGGCGCAATTGCAAATCCAATACGATACCGTTTCCTCGGTGTTGAGAAAATCGAGAGCGTCCAACACGGATTACCGCAATCAACAAGAAATGTTAACGCAAGTCGCGGACCTCGAATCCGCCGTCGCCGACGTCGTAGCGAAAACGCGCATGCTCGCGCTCTCCGCTCAAGCGTACCAACAAATCATCGAGCTTAAATTCACCGAAGCGCAGTTGAAACGATTGAGCTATAGCGCTCGATTCCTTCCTCTCTTCGTGAAAAAACGCTTAGACCCGGCGCTATCCACCATCTTCTTTGCCTCAGAACAAGCCGAAATCCTCTCCGCGGCGCTCTCCAGAACGACAAACTTGATCCAAGCCGCCGTCGAAGTCAAACTCCAACGCCTGAACGAATCCATCGCTTTATACGGTTTAATCTTCACCGTCGCCTCGGTCGGGTTGGGTTTATTGCAAGCCTGGAGAATCGGCAATTTAGGCTGGCTCATCAATTTCACCAAAACGTGTTTCTTAAAGACCATGGCGTGGATATTATCGAACTTTGGCCATCTTTTCGAACACTTTCACATATACGGGTTGGCGTAAAATGAATGAAAAATCAGCTTTTCGGCGGTAGCCTCGGCGGCGGGAACGACAACAACACCAAACCGAGTTTCACATGTACATTGCGCGCGCATACCACACACACAAACACACAGAAAGACAGACAGACAGAGAGAGAGAGAATGAATGTAAACATCGTTGGTTTGTAATAATACTACTCTCTGGTAGTAGTACTACGCGGTATGCTTCAAAAATACTTCTTGTAAAGAGCAGGCAAAAAATCTGTCTTTTTCGCGAGCGTTCTGGGCCACGAAAACGACTACGTCACACGTGGCTTTAACGACCTCACTACTCCTCACGCACGTAACACTAACAACAACACCAATCAAAATGTTTTCTCTCTCTGCCGCTCAATTTGCTTCCACGGCATCCTCTGCCTCTCTCCGATCGTCGCAAAAATCGACCAAGAAATCCGTTCGCTCGTCTTCGATGATCGTGAAGAACACCGCGTCGATGGACGAGATGGATTCCCCGACGACGTCATCATCATCATCCGACATGGTTGACATCGACTCCGCCATGCAACGCGCGGAATCACCGACGATGAACAACGGACAAACGTACTCGGAAAACAAACCGGAAACGTTCAAGGAAATAATGGGCTTCGCCGGGTGGGCGCCCGAGGTGATCAACTGCAGAGCCGGGATGGTGGCTTTCGTTGCCGCCATGGGGGCGGAAATGCAATCTTACAACCACGAGACGTTCGGCGCGCAATTGCACGACCACGTGTTTTCCCTCGTTTTTGCGAGTTTATTGATCACCGCGGCTTCGTTTATGCCGTCGATGCAAAACGCGGAGAAGTACACGTCGAAGCCGTCGTCCAAACCGTACGGGATTTTTACCCCGGAAGCTGAAATCACGAACGGCAGAATGGCCATCATTGGTTTGGTCGCCGCTACGGTCGCGGAGAAAGTTATGGGCCACGGGATCTTCGCGTAATTAGAGTTCGTATAAAAACAAAATATCATTTAGTAAAAGTTCTTTTTTTGTAATTACTGCTGGCTACAATTTGTATATATCTATTGTTTCATCATCATCTTTATCTTTCCCTCGGTTTCGCCTCGAATGTCGTTCTTTTCGTCGACGTGAAAATTAGTTCGTCTTCTTCGTGTTTCCCATCGGAGCCGCATCGCTACTACTCGAATCTTCTGGATCCTTCCCGGTGACTAAATACTTAAGCGCGTTCCTCACGATCATTCGCGCCCAGTAGACGTTCAACATGCTCGGAATCGGCAGCGTGGTAAACGCGACGATTTTCTCCCCGACACTCAACGCGTTCCAGGAGCCAAAAATGAACGCCTTCAACATCAAAGGAATCACCAACACTCGGACGCCAAGAAACAACGGAATCCAGGCTAACCCGTTCAAGACGTAAAAAGCGCTCTTTTCTAACTTGCATTTCAACAAAAACCATCGAGTGCTCATGTTCGAATTCGTCACTTCGCTCACGAGAAAGAAATTGACGAAATAGACGCACCGCCCGGCGAGAACGGCGTACGGCCAAATGCAAATAGAAAACACGTGATGGACGATGAATAAATAATACGCCTTCTTGCCACCGTACGTGGCCTGTTGCCCTTTCGGATCTTCCAACATCACCGCTAAATCCCACGCCATGTACCCCAAACTTAAACCGCACGCCCGAACCGTATCCAACGAAGCGCGATGCACAAACTTCGTCCCATCGCCACCATCAAACGTCAATATCGCCGGCAACGCGAACAAGGTCACGAAAAACGCCGGAAAGTACGTGTCCATGTTCGTGTGCCAAATCTTCTTATCCGAATCAGACACGCGCGCCCAATACTTTCTGAAAATTTTCGGCGAAAGCAACACGCTCGATACCGTCGCGCACAGGCAAAAAGTAATCGCGAACAACACGTACGCGAAAAATATGCTCGCGACTTCTAAACTCGTGTCATTCTTTCTCAATTTTAACGACGGTAAAACCTTCGTCAGTACCATCGCACTTTTTCCTCGAAAGTGTTCCTCCACGAACAGTTGCACCGGCAGTTTCACGTGCCGGTCGATGTGGTCCAAGATTGTGTTTCCCATTTTAAAGAGTACTCCTGTTGGTATCATTATCGATGAGTTTAAAAGACTCACACCTTTTATGCGCGCGTAATACGTGACGGGCTCGATGCTCTCTGATATATTCTCTACCAGTCTTGGAGGAGCGCAAAACCAGCGCGTCTTTTATGCAGAGAGAGAAAGAGAAATTTGCTTTGACTTTCCCAAGAGTTTAATTTGTCACAACACCTCACGGGAAAAACATTCTTCACTCTGAACCGTCGTCGGGGAGGGACAGAGAGAGAGAGAGAGAGAGAGAGAGTTACGACGACGACGACGCAAAGTTGATTGATTAATGCGCAATCTTGAGAAAGGGAAAAGAGCGTTTTTATTTCTGGTTCAGCGTGTATCATCACAACAACATAAACAACAACACTTTAACACCTTCAGCAGTCGGAGCAACGCAAAGAGGATGCCGCCGCCGAAAAAGAAAGAGGAACACCTACCACTCACGGCCGCTCGGTTCGGCCGAGTGAAGAATACTCTGAAAATGGGCATCGTTGGTTTACCGAACGTCGGGAAGAGCAGTTTGTTCAACCTTTTGACGAAGACAGCGCTCGCCGCGGCGGAGAATTTCCCGTTTTGTACCATCGAACCGAACGAGAGTCGGTGTCCTGTTCCGGACGAGCGATACGAATACTTGTGCAACCTGTGGAAACCGCCGTCGATGTACCCGGCGTTTTTGCACGTGACGGATATAGCGGGGCTTGTTCGCGGCGCGAGCGAAGGCGCGGGATTAGGCAATGACTTTCTTTCGCACATACAAGCTGTGGATGGGATTTACCACGTCGTGCGAGCGTTCGATAGCGACGAGGTGATACACGTGGACGACTCCGTCGACCCAATACGTGATTTAGAAACTATCAACCACGAGTTGTGCGCGAAGGATTTAGCGGCGTTGAAGAGAGCCATTACGGACGAGGAGAGAGACGTGAAGAAATCAAACGGGATGAAATTGTCTCAGCTTTTTAAGGATACCATGGCGAAAGTCGAGCAGATGTTATCGAACGATTTACCTATTCGGTCGGGAGAGTTTAGCACTCCAGAAATTGACATGATCAAAATGAAACTCGGGAATTTGATCACCACGAAACCGATGATCTATGTTGTCAACCTGACGAAGAAGGACTTTATTCGGAAGAAAAACAAATGGTTGGTAAAAATTCACGCGTGGATTAAGGAGCACGGCGGAGGGACGATGATTCCAGCGTCAGTCGAATACGAGCAAGAAGCGTTCGATATAGGCGAAGAAAATTTAGAAGCGTTTGAAAAAGAAAACGAAGGCGCGAAGTCAATTTTGCCGAAGATGATAGTTCAAGGCTACAAAGAGCTAAATTTGATATACTACTTCACCGCTGGCGAGAAAGAAGTGAGATGTTGGACAGTGCAAGAGGGCGCGTTGGCGCCGCAAGCGGCTGGGGTGATTCACACGGATTTTGAGAGGGGCTTCATCAAAGCAGAGGTGTGCTCGTTTGAGGATTTCAAGTCAATCTCAACGACGAATTCGATGGCGGAAGTGAAAGCCGCCGGGAAGTACAGACAAGAAGGTAAAACTTACGTCGTTAAAGATGGCGATATCATTCATTTCCAATTCAACGTCACGGCGGCGAAGAAGAAATAAGAAGAAAATTAAAACGCATGCATAAATAATATGAAATAAAACATACACACGGCTAAAAAGACCCCCTCTTCTATGACTAATTATTTCATCTCTCTACTGTTGTTCGTTGGCTCGAACGCTCGAGACTAACTTCAATTTTGCCGCCGCCATAGCGTTGTGCTCGTCCAACTGTTTCGAGTACTGATTAACCTGGTTAAAAATCAAATACGTTTCCAATCTGCTCGGTTCGTTCTGCGTTCTCGTGTCTGGATTTTCTTCGCTCAGCGGCGCCAGCCCGCTCTTTTCTCTCTGCGCGTTCTCCGCTTTCCTCTTTTGCAACCACACGTTCTTTTGTTGCTGCAACCGATGGTTCGCTCGATGATAATACGCCACTTTTTGCTGTTCGCTCCCTAAATCGTCCATTGACTCGCTCAAAAACTCCAAACTTTTCGTCGTGAACGTGTTCGCGTTCAAGTGTAATCGATTCAAATCTTCCTCGGTTAATTTATTCTCGTCTCGTTCAATCTTTCCGTCTGCGTTCGCGTCCAACTGCTTCATCATCGCGCTGACCAACACCGAATTACTCACCACCATCGGTACCTCCTCGATTACGTCGCTCCATTTCAGTCCTCGATCCTTAATCTTGCTCGTTTCAAATTTTCCGTTCACTTCTTTGTGCGTCTTCAAAAACGCATCCGTCAAGCGAATAGCTTTCAATCCAAACTGGCCATCCGAATCGTTCACCGTAGGGTCGTAAATTATACAAACGCACCTCTCAATACTCTCCGCGTAATCAATAAACGTTTCGATCAACTCTTCGGTAAAATACGACCCCATAGTCGTCGATTGGTACCACCCGACTGTGTTATTGTCCACGTTCACCTCTCGCAACATTCGCATCATCTCCAACTGATAATGCGCCCCTTCTTCCTCCTGAATGTCTTCGTTAGTGTTGTTATTCTCCGAAGACGATTGCGACGGAAACGGAAACGAACTCGTCACCTCTAACGTCGACCCGACGTCCAAACCGAGCAATTGTCCCGTCACTAACGACGGTTGCGAATCTCGCGCGTGCTTCGCGATTTGCAGAATCACCGAGCCGTCGATCTGTACCGAATGCAACGGAGGCGTTTCCGGGACCGATGCTTTTTCCTTCTCCGCCGCGGGTTTCGACGCCAACGCCGCGAACGAAGAGGACGACATTTTATCTCTTAATGCTGCTGTTGCTCTCGATAGAGAGATTCTTTTTCTTCTTAAGTCTAGTTTTGTTTCGTATACCTCTCGAAAGATGAGGATGCGATGAGGAAAGCCCTGATTTTGTGGCGCTTCAAATGTGTCACAAATGATGGAAAAAGACAAAACAAGAAGAGAAAACAGAAACTACTTTTTCACTCTTTTATTAGTACTGGGTACGTTTTCTTTTATATAAATACGTGTGTGTGTGCGCGCGCGTGGTTTCTCTCTCTCTCTCTCTTTCTCTCTCTGAACTCTTTTCTCGGGTCGATTTTTTTTCTCTCTTTGCGTGTTCGCTCGCTCGTTCGTTCTTTTACGCGCGGTTCTTTTTTAACTCGTTCGCGACGCGATCGATGAATTGTTCGGTCGTCGCGCCGGACGGGCCGGATAAATCTCGCGTCCCTTTACCTTCGCGGAAGAGTTTGTGCATGATGTTTCGAATGCTCGTGGTGAAATCGACCATTTTTTTGTGGTTTTCTTTCGTGTCGTGGGTGAAACTGGCGTGGTTCATGGCGCCGATGAGACCTTCGACCATGCCGAGTGGATTTAAACTCGTTTCTTCGCCTCGTAAGCGCGCTTCGTCCATATCGGTGACCGTGCCGTGAGAAGCTTCGAATTCTTTGATGTACGTGCCGTCTGGAGCGACGCCGACGAGGTTGGAGGTGATGAAACCGGGGGATTTGTGCATTTGCGCCAACTCGTCGGTCAAGACGTCGCCGTCGTAGTTGTGCGCAGCCATGCCAAAGTTCCCTTGGGTCCATTGGACCAATTTCATCGTCGCGGCGTCGGAGAGGAGATGCACTAACTCGGCGTCTTTCTCGGCGACGATCTTTTGCGCGATAAATTTCGCTTTGAAGTCGCTGTCGTAAACGTCTTTCATGATTTTCCAAAACGGTTCTTGCCATTTGAAGACGGTTTTCTTCGTGACCACGTACGGTTTTACGCCAGCTTCTAAACACCTCTCGAAGAAAAACTTGGCTAAATTGTGGACGTTATCGTACGCGTTATCGTACGTCACCACCGCGGAAATTTCGTCTTTGCACTCTCTCTCGTCCACCACAATCTCCTTCCCGGCGTCCGGCCCGTCCTTCGGGATGAACGTCGTCTTCAACGTCCCTCTCCCAACATTCTTCCATCCAGCCGCGTACTCCCCGCCCACCGCGTGTCTCTCAAACAACACCGGACCTTTATACCCCAACTCAATCCCATCGATATGAATCGTATCCCTAGAAATAGTAATCCCATTCCACCCTCTTCGCATGGCGCCGTTCGGCGACCCCCACGTCTTCTTCAACCCGAGTCGCTTCACTTGGTCCGCCGTCGGCGTAATCGTCGGCTCTTTAAATATCGCTTTCAACTTAAACCCAGCCGTAACGACGTCTTTCAACACCTGGTCGTTCGTCTCGTCCCTATTTTTCGCGCTCAAATCAAAATGTTCCCACTTTGAAGTATCCACCGCGGGCGCGATCCATTTTTCCTTGACCAGGTCCATCACGTATTTCGTCATCTCTTCGCCTGCGACGTACACCATCGGCGCGGCGACCAAGAGTTTTTTTTCAGAAGAAGACGCGTACGATCGCGCGATCACGCTCGACGCTTCTCGAAACCCAGATCGACGGCGACAACCAGTCGTAGCACTCGTCGCAGTCGCAGTAAAACACCGAGAGGAAGAGGAAGAGGACGCGTCGTGAGCACCGCGACGCCGAGAAGTCCACGTTCCCGAAAACGAAGTCATCGTCGAACCGTTATTACGATTGTCGCGATTGTTGCGCGAGAGCGGCGGCGTTGTGTGCGCGAAGGCAGAGGAAGAAAAAGACTTTTCCGACGACGATGCGACGAGGGTAACGATGCTCTTCGTCCTCGTCGATGATAACGGTGACGATGATGATGTCGTCGTCATCATCTTCGCAGAAGCAATCGCTCTTCTCGCCGCCATGATGCTCCTCGAGAGTGATAAAAGTTGAGATTTTTTTTGCGCTTGTTTTTTATGAAAAAAAACGACAGAGTTTTTTGAAAAAATCGATTACATTTTTTGCAAAACAGACGGAGCAAAAAGCGCCATAATAAAACACTTTAAAAACGACCACGACAAAACGCACACGCTTTAAGTTTCTTTGCTTTGCTTTTCGCGTTTGGAGATTGTTCCTTTTAAAACTCAAAGTTGGGGAGAAACGACGCTCTCTGCTCGCGCTCTCTCTCTTTTTCTCTTCTTTAGCCGCGAGAAAAGGAGAGCACATCGCGACGAGAACACCGCGAGAAGAGCACAAATCATCATCAGAATACGGTTATCTCATCACATCACGCGGAGAGCACATTTAACGCAGAAGAGAGATTTGAGTCAAAAGAAACATGGGGAAAGTGGCGAAACCGGCGCGCACTTTCGACGCGGTGCGCGTGCTCTCTCTCATCGCTTTTCTTTAAAGTCGTTTTCTTCGTTTCGTTCTTCTTTTTTCTTCTCTCTCTGACGGCGTTTTCTCTCTCTCTCTCTCTCTTGAAACACAACGAACAGTCCCCGCGAATGTCGGCGTTGATTGCGAAAATCTTGTCGTACACAACAACCGACGACAAAAACGCGTTGACGACTTTGGACGAGAAGGACATGGGGGGAGAAGAAGAAGAACGTCATGTTCACGATCGCGTCGTCGATATCTCGAGCGCAATCGCGGACGATTTGAGCCCGCAATTCGTTTGGCACTTGGGGAAAGGCGAGTTTTTACACTGGGTGGATGTGTTTAACGCGTTTGACTCGTATTTGTCAAACGCGACGAGTGGTTTTACGACTACGACGGCGAAAAAGGATTCAAAAACGCATTTTTCGGCAACGAGGATAGCGCACGAAGCGGCGCCGAATTACATCTCCAAGACAGACGTGTGCTCGTTTTTGATCGCGTGCGGGGAAGGAGCGAGAGGCGGGGATGGCGGAAGCGGTGAAAATGCCGAGGAGGGCGTAGACGACGACTCGCGACAAAGACGAGAACGACGAAAAAGGGATTCGATGAAAAGGAAGAAGACGTTGCTGTGGATTTTGCGATGTACGCGCGCAATTTTAGACGAGTGCTGGAATAAGCACGTGTACAATTCGTTGGAACAATTGACGAAGCTTTTACATCACGAAGATTTTGAAGTCGCGTACGAAGCGCTGCTGACGATTCACTCGGTTGCGAAGAAAACGCCCGGCACAAGAGTGAATAGGTTTGTGCCGTGCGATGGGTTGACGATGCGGTTGTTAATTTTGGCGAGAATGAACGATTACGATGAGAATGAGAACAAGCAGAAGAACGAGAAAAGAACAGAGGTGCAAAACTCATTTCCAGATTTGAAAGTTGATTTCCTATTCGGCGTGGATAACGAAGACGGCATTCAGGACGGTCAATCTTCTGTATTCGACGTCTTAGACGAATCCAATGTCTCGCGCATGTACGAAATCGTCGAGAGTATCGAGGAAGGAGGTGAAGTAGATAGTAGCAAACCCGAAAATGCCGTTGAAGCGGTCATAGATAGCCGACTCCGCGTCCAAGAAGAAGGGTTCAATAAACGGACTAAACTTCAAGAAGAAGTGTTTAAGAAGCTCTGGACTCTTCGATGGTCGTCGTTTGCAGCGAGAGATGCGCAAACAAACACGCACTACCTAAAAGACGCGCGAGTAAACGTCGCAAACCTCGCACTGGCGACTCTACTGCAATTCGGCGATTCAACGGAAGATGTTTCGTATGATTGCAACTACACTCCCACAAAAACGCCGATTCCGTCACAGGAGATGAGGCGACTGGTTTTTCAGACGTCAACGATGCAAGAAAAGGCTTCGGAACTCGTTCAACAACTCGACGATAGAATAACAAACATTAAGAAAAACACACACAACAGTAATAGCGAGCCGCCGCTGCCGTCTTTAGGAAGAGGAAGAGGAGAAGACGCGGGGAGTGATTTTAGTACCGACGCGTCAGTAGCTGCATGGGCAATTTCGGCTCTTGTAAACGAACGAGATACATCTTCCGCAGCCGTGGAAGTTTTGCGCACGCACAAGTCTGCAACGATCTTGGAGAATTTATTCACTATTTCAGTGGAAAAACTTGTGAACGCGCCAGACCTTTCGAAGAAATATTTCGATACGGCAACGGACTCTCCAGAAGAGAGAGGAAGAGGAAAGAAGTCGACTAAGAAAAACACGGGAACAGAAGAAAGTTTTCGGTATTTTGACATTTCAAACAGCGAAAGCATAGAAGCATCTACCCTTGCCGAAGCAGCTTTCGCACTTCTCGCGAATCTTAGCACGATTGCGACAGGCTGCAACGTATTACGCGATGCAAACGCGCTCGAACCGCTCTTGAAATTGTTCGAGCACGAACGCAGCGACCATATACCTTTCGTAGCTATATTTGCGCATTCGCTAGAAATGATATTAGATTATAACGCGGATTCGAATAGAATATTTCGTGAGTCCGGCGGCGTTGCGTTACTGTGCTTGAGGCTACGCCAAGAAATTGAAACGTCTCTGAAGGAATACGACAAGATTTGCGAATCACTCAGAAGCGCGGGCGCTTCGATGAAAAACAGAGAGAATAAGAACGATGCAAAGTTATTGTCTGTCGCTAATACTGATTCACATGCGGCGCCAGGTTCTGGCTCAAAGCGCAAGAAGTCGCACGTCACGTCAGTAGATGATGACAAAGAAAGTACTCCATCACAAAGACGGAAATCTGGCGACGGCACCAGCGTGGATATTGTTGAGAAAGCCACAAAGGGAGAAGGCCTAACAGCGAATGATGTCGTTCTACCGAGTTACGTCGCCTACAGCCGCCGCGTGTTGATAAAAGCGTTAACACGTGCCTTGGCGTTTGCAATATTCGGTCCAACGGTTCCTCAGGATGCTTACGCAGCTGGTCTTGATGGTCCCAATGGGCTCAACAAAGCTATGCGTCTGGTTTTTGATAACGCTCAGAAATTTGGGGGAAGTGGCGTGACAACATTCGCTTCTTTAGTAACCGATTACCTCAACCACGATCCAACGTGCTACGTCAAACTCGAAAGTGCGGGAGTTTTTGATGCTTTATTTAGCGCGTTAGAAAATGAATCCATCGCGAATAACTCAAAAGTTTTGTGCGTTGCGCCTCAAGTCATATCGGCAACGTGTCTGCACAAAGATGGGAAGAAGAAAGTAATCAAGCGGGGCATACTGTCAAAGGTCATGTGTCCAGCTTTCACGAAGCAAATTTATCAAAAAGCTTTGAGTGCCCCAGACGTAGCCACCGCGATCGGAACGAACATAGATGAGTTATTAAGACACGTGCCTGATCTTCGCAAGGACGGCGTAGAAATGCTCTACAAAATTTTTGACGAGATCCGGAAAACGTGCGAAAAGCGCTGCGAATACTGCAAAAAATCACCTCATGCATCAAAATCACCCGTGAGCGCTTGGCGAACGTGTCTTGCCGTTCCAAAAGATGATACCAAAGGTGAAGCCAAAGGTGAAGATGCGGAGATTAGAGTCATTGAGCTGTGTTCGGAATGCGATATTCGCAAAAAGCCCGAGGAAATGGCCAAGCGCGGATGGCTCATACTGCCACCTTTACCAGATTTAAACTCAGATGACAAAAATAATGCGGAGTCAGGAAATAACTCTTCGTTACATAGATATCATCATAACGAGCGCAATAAAGCAGTAGTAGCGCGTGGAAAATTTCTTCACGACCTCATTCTGCATGCGACGCGTCTCTTGGAAGGTATCGTGCAGACAAATGAGCTCGTCCATCGTTTTTTAGCGTACAGACCAAATTCCAACTCACAAAGTATATTCGAGTCGAATTTGAGCGGAGTTGAAGTACTTACTAAAATTTTTGTCTCGAATAATCTGCCAAATATGTTTCCAACATCGGTTGCTGGGAATAACTTTTCGAGTTTACTGCGTAAATTGGCATTAAGAGTCCCAGAGGATTTCTGTTCTGCCTTTGATGCGGCGTTGAATTATGTTTTGATAGATTTTGAAGCGAGAAATAAAGACTTCAATGAGTCCGGACTGAGTGAAATGTCTAAGTTGGGGGAAGTCGATAGCGAATGCAGAACTGATCGCTTTCGCGAAATGAATTCCATTTGTAAACGTTTGGAGAATGCCACAAACTTCTTTTCGACGATGATCCGAACGTTTCCAGTAGCTTTGGGCTCCTTTTATCAAAGGCTTCTCGATCTTTGTCGCGCTCACGGTGGCGCACTTTCTTCCATCGACTTTTTAAGGGGTCACTTAATTCTAGTGGACGGAGAAGTTAAATACGACGATTCTACAAGCATTGCGGCGTTTCGGAACGCCGAAACGGCTCGATGGACGCGGGAATCGTTCCAGCGGCTTAAAGGAGCCATTGTCAGTGCATTTGTCATCATAGCACGACCGGCACCCGCGACTCCTTCTTGGGTGCGTTTAAGTAGAGAGAAATCTAAAGTATACGAGAGGACACAATGGACCTCCGTGGCAACAATTTTGTTGCAAATAGAAGACATAATGTTTCAGAGCTACGAAGAAATCGCGAAAGTGAAAAGAGATGTTCGCCAATACATCGATAAGAGACAAAATTTGCAGTTGGGTGATGGTGATAACTTTCCATGCACTTCTCTGTTCATATTCAGCGAAATTGAAGAATATGTACGCGTAGTTACCTCCGTTCTCGGATACTCTACTGAGCGCCGAGATAAGAGCCGTCGAGCCTTTGCCCCGGCAATCGTTCTCGCACGAAAATATGGCATCATTGATCTTATTTCGCGCGCTATTCTACCTGAAGTTATAGAACTCGGAGTTTTATTAACACGTGTTTCTGTCACGGAAACAGAAATCGTAAAGGCGCCGCCGAACGGGCAGATTGTGGATGCGTGTCTGCATAGCGCAAATATCTGCATCTCTACCATAATTTCTTTCTTTGAGAAATTATCGAACCTCCAAGCGTTTCCAACAATGATTACTAGATGTGAATTATATACAGCGGCATCTATTCCGATAACAGTGGACTGGGAATTATTGCTTAGTAGACTTGGAGAGCTCGGCGATGAAAGCGACGGCTCCAAGAACAAATCGAACAAATCGAAAAAGCAGAAAAGACATAAGATTGATTTTGAAAATGCAAACGACTGCGATTATTGGGTGAAAGAGCTCGAGAATCGCATGATGCAAGACGGCTGGAATATTCTTGGCCGCTCTTTCCGGGCGGCATACACAACGGAGGAAGTCTCTAAGCGATTGGGAAAATGCAAGATGCCTGAAGATTTGGGTGTTTCTTTGCACGAAGAGTGCGCTCACGTCGCATTTACAATTGAACGTGCTATATCTCGCGAATTTCATGTAAACGAAGATGGAAAAATTGATGCTATTCAGCCCCAGCTCTCATCGGTGCTTTACGCGAAAGATGTGCTCGTCAGAATCTTCAGAATACTCGCGCGATGCTTTCGCGGAACGCAGCAGGGTGGAACGGGATTCTACGAACGAGGATTGTGTGAATGTATCGAACACAACGATATAGCTAGGTATTTGGACGAAGGAGAAGACAGACTGAGGGAGCAGTCCTTGCTCCGCGATAAAGCTATTAATGATGTGGAAATTTCGCCGGAAACGTTGCAGCTCATCGTAGAGATGGGTTTCTCGGCGCGCGCTGCTCAAATGGCGGTAATGCGACTACGCGAAAGAAGTCGCACCGAAGAAATCAACGCGGAAACAATCGCTGAATATTTGCTTGCGCACCCGGAGATACAGGAAGAAGCAAACAAACATCAAAACTCGAGTAATGCTGCAACTGATGCATCCGATGGTAAAAATGACAAAGTGGCAAAATCAAAGAAAAAGATAGGTTCTCCAAAAATGAGGAAAGACTCTTCATCTGGCGAAGACGATTCGCTCTCTAAGCCTTTGGAGGAGCGTCTGAGAGAGCGAGTTCCAGAACTCACTGAATCTCTGTGGAAAATTCTTTGGCTAAAGACACATAGTGTGGCACTTGTAAAATCGAACATCGAAGTTTCAGCGAAGGATGAACAAGAATGTGAGGACGACTCTGCTTTGCTCTTTGAATTTGTCGAAGTGGTTTGCGATGCCTTCCTCCTCGATGTAAACGAAGCGAAAATAAACGACATCCGTCGCAAGTCTGTCGCTAAAATTATCATGAAGTCACCATTTAAAGGGTTTCCAGAAGCGCACGTCACGAACGAATTGCTCAGTAAGTACATTGAAGCGTCACCTGCGAAAGAGTTGGGTAAGTTAGGTATACCACTGTATAATGATGTGTTGATAGATGCGATTGTTGGGATCCAACAACAAGCCATGTTGCTGCTTTGCTCGCGAGATTCAAACTTTCGAGAAATTTTCCAAGAGATGAATGGATTGGCAGTTGAAGACTACTTGAAAAGAATCGAGATACTTGTGGAGCACTCGCACGTTTCACTTTCAGGTCGCGAAAAAGCAACCAATATCGTTGCCGCATCACCTTTGTGTCGCTTTCGGAAGATTGTTCAAACGACCATAATGGTTCTACACATGTACGCTCAGTGGCTACCGGCAGAAAGTGGTATGTCCTCTCCACTAAATGGACCATTTTCTGATGCTAGCTCTCTTGGTGGCAATGTTAGCGCGTTTGCGAAAGAGATAGGTATAATCGGCGGCCGACCGTTTGGTTCTGTCGCCAAAGCTGAGCAAAAACGCATCATCGAGTCGCTCGATGCCATACTTCGATTTTATGCGTGGGCACAATCGCCGAATGTCTATGAAAAACAGATGTATTCGCCGCCGACTATCAGTCCTTGTATTCCCACGGTTTTTGTCGATAGCGATGCTGCGATTGAAGCGACGAGGTGTCCTCTTACGAGAAAAAAATTGCACGAAATTCGTCAACCCGTACGATTAAAGGATAAAACGTACGAAAAGAGCGCGTTGCTTCATAAATATAATCTATGGTGTGCAATATCTGGGAGTTCAACTCTCGAAAGCTACGATCACGTGCGTCTCCTTGGCAAGGATATTCCAAACGATCATAAGGGCCCTTTTAAGACACCAGACGGAGAAACGCACGACAAGGTCGAAGTAGAAAAAGCACTCGTGACTTGCGATATCGAAGCTGCAAACTTCAAGGCCAAGTTTTACAGTAAGGTGCCTAATGCCAATAACCCAGGTACATGCGCTCCTCAGATTCAAGCCGCGTTGACACTGTTGGAGCATTTTACAAAATCCTATGAAAACGTGACAACTTGGCTCAGTAATAATAAGCGCAAAGAAGCACCAAATATACTTCTACCCAAATTGTGGGGATGCGAAGTTTTGATGCTGCTGAGATCGCTCCCGCAACACTCGTTCATTGCGTTCACCAACTTGCTAGCATCGATATTTCGCCATGTCGCAGAGGACCCAAACACGCTGCGCTACGCCATGGAATGCGAAATAAAAAAATCGCTTGAGGCTGCATTCCATTCAAGCGATGGCGGTATGGTATCGGCATCCGTATTTCTGACCTTAATGTCTCCGGTGATGGCTCGAGATGTGCACACTTTCTTCGTTGCTTTAGAAAAGTGTGCATATTGCGTACCGGTGCCAAATCCAAAAGAGAATAAAAAAGGTGAATTGCTCATTCTTCCGCGTTTTGAAACAGAGAAGAAAAATGTGAACGAATTGGGGACGGACGTGTCAAAAAACACAAAGGTAGAAAAAATCGACCGAGAATCGAACGAAGGAGATAGAATTCCACCGCCGTCAAAATCGTTTGTTCAGCTTGTCCGTACACTCCTCAAGGTCGTCAAGGGAAACACTGTGGCTGATTTAAAGCTTGCCTTTGCAGATGGCCCGGTACCGGCACCGGAAACTCTCACCACGCCGAATTCTTCAAACCTGGTCCCACTGTTTCACACTCACGATCGCTACGAAGAGCCGTACGGCCGATCAACGGATATCCATGCCATCGCAAAGGTTAAATTTGCTTTGAGACTTCTGTCAGAGTTCATAGAAGTACACGCTGCTGCTGGTGCGGTCCTCGTAGAGCTCGATAAAAGTGATGCGTCTGTTGGAGGGGTTTTGACGCACACGTTTTGCAGATTGATCTCAAAGGAGACGACTTCTTGGAATGAGAAATTAACGGCGCTGGGAATACACGAGCCGCCAACGTGTCCAGAGCAGATTCCTTCCGGCATAAACGGTTATAAAAACAATAGTTTCCCGGCTTGGCAAGGAGCAGAACGTGCGGCGCATTTTCTAGCGACGTGTACGATTCGCGTTCCGGGCTGTCGAGAGTTATTCTTCTCAATGGTTGCTCAATTACTTCAGAATGATTTTACTGTAGTTTCCGGCTCGTACAAGTCGCAGAGTAGTAATGCGCGATACCAAGGACATCTTCGCGCTGCTCTGGATATTCTCGCGACGATTGTGGCGCATTGCATGCCTTCGCGATCAGAATCTATAAGGGACATATCGAATAAACTCTCTTCTGCCAATTTTCAAAATGGCGAAACACTCGCTGCAATGCACCGCCACAAAATTCTTCCGTTGCTTTTGAAATCTGTAGAGAATCACTGCGTTGATGAACTGCAAGGCGGCAATCGCCCTGAGCTCGGTATTCTAGACGCAACACTTACCGTCATAGATAAATTATCGAATGTGTACGAAAAAATGTCGAAGGAAATCCCCGCATCTGGAGATCAAGATAAGGGGCGGAATGGTCAGCGTCACCTCGAACAAAGTCTTATCGCTGTGATCGATGCGGTGCTGCGCGAAGATGATGAGAATGAGAATAGCTATAACGAGGAGGAAGAAGATGCTATGCTCGCAGATGAAGAAGCTATGATGGAAGACATGCGCGCAATGGAAGATGCGGAGCTAGAAGAAGCAATTTACGAGGACATGACGACAAGTGACGATGACGACGATGCCGGTGATGAAGAAGCAGGTTTCGAAGTAGGATCGGAATCTGACGATGCTTCAAGTGACTTAATCATCGATGGAGATGACTCTGATGATGGTGAAAACGGCACCGACGATGATGATGCAGGAGATGAAGAGGACGATGGCGAAGATCACCTAGACGACTACAGTGATGATGAACTCGATCCCGAGGACGAGAGAGAGATGGAGAGGCTTGTAGAGCGCGGTATGATCGATGAATATGCCCGAGAAGATGGAGAAAGCTTGGTTCCAATCGGACTAGCCGAAAGTGATGGAGATGATGCTACCTCCGCAGATGATCCTGAAGATGGTTATACAGATGAAGAAGGAGAGGAAGATGACGAGGAGACGGAAGAGGATGAAGAAGGTGATTTTGAAAATCCGAACAGTTTTATCGATGAGGAGAACGTTGCGATCGGTCCAAATGGCGAGGAAGTGATGAGTCGCGATCAAAGTGGCGCAAATATTGCGCGTATTGGTGGCTCTGTGCGTGATACTAACCGTGATGTGGGCGTTTCTTTTCTTGATGACGCAGTGTTTGTACGCAATCCCGGCGGCGCGTTCAGAAGAGGTGGGGGTTCATTTCGCGGGGAAGCTGCTGATCCATTTTTGGCTGAGCAGTTTCAAGGTCCCCGCATGACGATAAATGAGGTGGTCCATCGAGCTCATGAATACGGAGCTAATGAAAGGGGGAGGAGAGAGAGAGAAGGGGAGGAAGCAGAAGAGGAGGAGGAAGATGAAGAAATATTCGTTGGCAACGAGGATGATAGCGAATTGGCTGACGATGACAGCGGGTTTCACAGCGATATCGAATTATCCTTAGACTCTGGTCTTGGCCGTGTCATGCGAAGAAGAGAGCGAGAAGGGGATGGTAATAACAACCGATCGAGTCCTACTAACTCTTTAGACGTTGGTTTAGAGTTAGAGTTAGAGACTTACGCGGATTTGGAACCGACCGGGCTTCCGGAAAATCCCATCCAGCAGATGAACGTATTCGAACTTACGGTTGAAGATCTTCGTCGTCTTGCGAATGGAGAGTATACTCGACGAGAACGAGAAGCCTCTTCGTTTGGTGGTCCCCGTCGTGAAGACACGGGTACGGCGTACATTACGAATATGGATGGTGGACGAAATATTCGAGCGAGACTCAGATCGCGATTCGGCGAACGATACCTTTGCGAATGCGAGGATGCACAAGGAATGGGGATATCGAGAAGACATCTACCGTCACGGCGGGCATTTCCTGATGCGCATCCTCTCGTAGTAAGAGATGATTGTCCTAATGTTACCTCATACGCCATTGAGATGAGATGTGCTGCAGATGGTGCCACGTCGAGCGTTCCGCCTATTGCCCAGTCGATTTGTGTTAGAACTAGAGTAGATGATATGCCGAATGATGCTTACATTCGCTGGTCTGCTCAAATGATTCGTGAACACAATGTAACGACGGGTCCAGATGGTCAGCGGTATTGGCAACAAATGCATTTACGTGTCAACAGTTCCAATACAGATGAATTTGCACATCGATCGGCAAATATGCCAACGCCTATCGCGGACGCACCTCCAGATGTTGTGAATAGAATGCGAGATGTTTTGCGAACATTGTCCAGTGATTTTGCGAGATTTGCTCGATCATCAGGAAACCCCATGCTTCAAGGTGCTTCTTCAAGTCCAGATAATCTTGATTCGTTTGATCCCTACGGCTTTGTTGATATTAATGGCGAGCCATATCTGACCAGGAATCAAATACTGTCCCCCGAGGCTGGCGGCGCGTCTAGAGGTGAAAGGCACCAAGAAGATATGGGCAGAATTAACGTCGATTTTGATGGCACCGGAAACGATCTTTTATCTATGAGTGGTGTGTTGATATATTGTGGAAATCTTGTTCTGAACGGCGAAGTCGATCAAGACGCTCTTGGAGAAACGGCGATATCTCCTGAACCTGCTTGGGATTTGAGTGGTTTACGCGCAAGACGACATGCCTGGACGGATTCAGCGAGGTCAATTCTAGGAAACGGATCAACCGCGCTGGCACCAAATGCCCCGTTGACTAGAAGTGAGAGAAACTTGGTTTCAACGTCGATTTCAACGGTCTTAAGAGCGCTTACTAATGAAGGCTTGCGCACGAGCGAACAACAGCAACAACAACAACAGAGGAGAAGTGTAGAGCGAGATAAAAAAAAGGGAAAGGAAAGCACGGACAAAACACCGAGAGAGACGGAGAAGGGGAAAAGCGGCGGATCATCTCCTATCGGCAGTATGGAAAAAGAGGAAGCACTCAAAAAAGATGATACTGCTCGTTCTAATACTGAGAACGGTGAGGTAGATCTCTCCATTTTCAATGACGACGCTTCTTGGATACCGGAAGCGATGGAAAAGCTCTCCCTCGAATCACCGGATAAAGCATCGTTGAACGCTTTGCCAGAGAATATAAAAACCGAGCTTTTACGTTATAACGTAATTGTGAAACGTTTAAATGAATCGCCTCCGAAAGAGTTGCATCAAACGCGGAATTTTGATGAGGTGGATGCGACGTTTTTAGCAGCCTTGCCGCCAGACATTCAAAAAGATGCGCTCTCTCAGGCAAAATCTATACTTGAATCTGCGAGATCGTCGATGTTGCTGAATAGAAAGCGAGCAATTGAGTCGAAAAAAGTGGCGCTAGACCGCGCTGAGAAACAAAAGAAAGAGGAGCTGCTAAAAGAAAAAAACGAGGAAAAATGGGCACAGTCAAAAGAAGCCTTGGATATTGCAAAGAGGACCTTGAAAATCACCCCGTATCGAGTTGAGATGCCCGATTTGACCAAAGAAGATGCGCGATGCCTTTTAATCTGCGAAAACTTATGCAGAAGGTTTCAAAAAGAGTCCTACCAACGCGCGCTTTTGAGTTTATCGACGTTTGCTGTGTGCAGAGATACATTCATAACAGAAATATGGTCGATGATTGACCCTGTTTTATGCCAATCAGATACGTCCTTGTCGGTCCTTCGACAATTAGATGTGAAGATGGATCGATATGGATTTGTTCACAGCGAAGCTCGCGCTCGACGGGCTCTTGCTACAATGCACTGGCTCACACAACACCAGGGGAAGTTTAGTAGTCGGCTACCTTCGATTTCTGCGACGACGGTGTGTGGTTCACCCATGGGTATTACTGTCTTTGAACGTCTTTTGGAATCTCTCAGTAGTCCGGTGGCTCTCAAACACCCGGGATCTATGCTAGCGAATCAGCTCTTGATCTTGAACGAATCTTTTCGCGCGACAAAGATATCGAAGATCAAAGGTCGTGCCAGTGAAAAACATCTCGATGAGAACGTAAACCAGGCTAGATTGACGTTTGACAAATTGAAACCCCATCAACTCGAACCGCTGGCGAAACTTTTGGACGCGCTCTCTTTCATCAACCAAGGTCGCTTCGGTAATGCCGTTCTTTCTCACGTCAATTCACTGGTGCGTCACTTTGCGACGGCTTCTCAGAAGCAAGCGAGTGTATTGACGGATGCGCTACTCAAACAAGCAAAGATATCGAGAGTCTTTGCGGAGACGCAATTAAACTTATGCTCGACAGGTAATACTGATACGCATATGTTACACGCTGGGTGCGATTCAATCCTTCGAGTCGTGCGAGCGCTCGCGCAGTTGACAAAGCAGCGCGCGCAGGGCGCGAAGTCGGATAAGAGTAATTCTGGGCGACGGGTAGTGCCAGATACTTTTGCGGGAGCATCCCCCATGGATGCCTCCCAAAAGCCTTCAACGATGAAAGTTGGTGAAGAATCAAAGGATGAAGAAGCGCCGGGTGAAAACGCACTTTTAAAGCTTTCCGAAGCTATGAAACCGGCGTGGAAAGCGCTCTCTACTGCCGCGCAAAAAGTTGAGGCACTCGTCACGCCACACAAGCCTGGTGCTGCTCCTCCGCCAGCTCCACTCGCTATAACAGCGATGCTTCCAGCAGTGGAGGCGTATTTTGCCCTTGCCGATGCGCTGGCGCCAGATCAGCTCGAGGAAGTCTCTAAAAAGATGGCAGAGAAGCAACAAGAACGAGATGAAGTGGCATCTCCGGGAAATGCCGACCAGACAATGAATGCGACGAGCGCTGCTGCTGTCAATAGAACCGCAAATAACACGCCGATGAAATTGTCCCAACCCTCTCGAGCGTCAACTCCTGGTTTACTTCGTGCGTCCAGCGTCAAGTTCACTTCTAATCTTGGATTAGATGCATTACTCGAAAATACCACCATAGCAGAAGAGCTGAAATCAAGACTATCCACCGAAGCTTGGAAGTTTGCCGAGAGGCATCGTGGCGTCATAAACGCACTACTTCGACGGAACCCGCAATTACTGACGACGTCTTTGAAAACTTTACTCCGAACGCCAGCATTGGTGGATTTTGATGTTAAACGGGCACACATTCAACTCAAACTAAAAAAGGAGAAGGAAAAATACGTCTCCCGTGGAACATCAAAGCTCAAAATTCGCAGATCGCATCTATTAGAGGATTCATACAATCAACTGCGGGCGCGAACGCAAGAAGAAATGAAAGGTCGCATGCAAATCGTCTTTGCGGGTGAAGAAGGGATCGATGCGGGCGGTTTAACGAGAGAATGGTATCAAATCCTCGCGCGAGAAATCTTCAATCCCGATTGGGGTCTGTTCCAACTCGCTCCGAGCGGCGAAGCGTGCTACGAGCCAAACAAGCATTCCTCGATTAATCCGGAACATTTAAGATATTTCCGTTTCGTCGGTCGATTAATTGGTAAAGCTTTGTACGACGGGGTATTACTCGACGCGTATTTCACGCGACCAATTTATAAGCATCTCCTCGGGCAACCGTTGACGTTTGAGGATATGGAAGGCGTCGATCCAGACTACTACAAAAATATCAAATGGATGCTTGATAACGATATCGAGGGTGTTTTGGATTTGAACTTCAGCGACACGCAGAATTTTTTCGGGGAAACGAAGACAGTGGACTTGATTAAAAACGGGCGAAACGTTTCGGTGACAAATGTAAATAAGCTCGACTACGTCAACTTGATTACGGCATTCCGAATGACGGACGCAGTCAAAGATCAACTCGAGGCATTCATAGAAGGATTCACTGAAGTAGTTGATCGCGATGTTATCGGTGTTTTAAACGCCAGTGAGCTCGAACTTCTCATTTCCGGTACGCCCGATATTGACTTGGACGATTTAAAGGTGAATACGGAATACCACGGTGGTTATACGGCTACGAGTCCGCAAATTCGCTGGTTTTGGGAAATCGTGCGCGAGATGAATGTTGAAGATCGCGCGCGCTTGCTGATGTTTTGTACCGGTACGTCTAAAGTTCCACTCGATGGCTTTGAGAAGTTGCGCGGTATGAGTGGTTTACAAAAATTTCAAATACACAAAGCGCAGGCAAACGACCCGAATCAATTGTGCACGGCGCACACATGTTTCAACCAATTGGACTTGATTGCCTACGATACCAAGGAGGAATTAAAAGAAAGATTACTCTATTCTATACGCGAAGGAAGTCAAGGTTTTGGTTTTGCCTAGTTCAGTTTGTAAACAAGGTGATGAATAAAACAATACGCGGTGCTTCATTAACATTCGTAATATACAAATTATTAATACCTCTTTTTACAACGCGAGTTTTCGCTTGATGTTTGAATCTTCCTCTGTTTCTTTTTTCGCAAACTTGCGCTGAAGTGCATCAAAAGGCGCCCGTCTTGCTCGACCGGCTGAATTCAAAATGGCACTATTCTCGTCCTCATTCAAACGCCCGTCCTCCGTAGGACGCGCTTTCTTTTTTGCCGAGTGTGAAAGATATCCTTTATCCACGTTCAATTTCCACTCCTTTTTATCTCCGGCTGACAAACTTACGACAAATTCAAACTCATTGAATTCCTCGTCGCTCTTATTCTTTTTGTTCTTTTCCTCCAAAAGTGTTGACGATGTCGCGACCACCGCGCAGTTGGCATCTCGAAGCAACTCATACGCTTCAGCTCGCAACGCGCTCGATTCCATTTGACTCAAATTGTCTCTCACGATAACCAACGTCGCTTCTCTGGCCACCGCTCTGGCCACCGCAACCGCGACGCGTTCGCTTCTAGTGAGCACATTGTTCCAACCCGTCACTCGGCATTCTTGGATTGCCTCACTTGAACAAAAACGCCCGAGCCCAAGTCGCTCAAGAATTGGAAAGACAAACAATTCATCATCTGGAGTGTTAACGGAAACATCGTTGCCAAGTAGCGTTTCGCCATCCCTGGGGAAATTCGGGTATTTTGGCACCACTGCAATATTTTGTCTTCTTTTCAAGAGTAGAGAGAACGTGGTGTCGTCTCCATCGCGGATCATCTTTGCACCGGCAGTGCTACCATCCCTGCTCTCCTTTTCCGTATCGATCTCGACGTATTCTGTGCTAGGATATCCTTCACGATCGTACGAAAAGTCATCCGTAAACAGCCCGTTGGAGCAAATACCAGTATTAAATCGAGAAACGATGGAACCAGTGCCAGCGGAATGCAATCCACAAAACGCTCGCAGCAAAGTTGTTTTGCCGCAACCCGGTGGTCCAGATATGCAACACAACTCTCCAGCGTTGAGTTCGAAATCTAAGGATTCTACCAATGGTCTTGCTCTTGTTTTTACACTATTCGCGCTTACGTACGACGCGTCTTCGTACAACGTCAACTTTTCACACTCCAAGATTGGTTTTTGCGCCCAGTTGATTTCGCCATCATCCTCTCGCCGATACACGATGTCGCCGTGAGTGAATTTGTGCACATCTCGCGCTTCAACGACCGCTTGAAGCTTTAATACGTTCGCGCAATGTGTCTCCGCGGCATCTAAAACGACCGATCCAAATCTTCCTTCGCCATCCGCGCTCGAGAAGAATAGTTCTTCGAGCTTCACGAAGGCGTTGTGGGTGGATGTAATCGCAGCAACGCAAGCTTGACCAATACCAAACGGTTTCTCAGATTTAGCAGTCAATAGGACGCTCGCAATAATAGTCCAATTGTTGATGAAAGCACCGAGCGCGATAGATTTTGATCCAGAGAAATACGTATCCACGCAGCGCCGCTTGACGAGCTCGAGTGCATTTTTGACGTTTGGGAAGAGCGCAAGGGACGTCGCGTTCAGTTTCGCCCGAGACGAGGAGACAGAGGAGGAGGAAGAGGATACCAAAGATAATCCATCATCAAACCCGTCTTCTTCTAACGCGTACGGTGCACTCAGGGCCCTCGCATCTCTCAACGCCACCGCAACGGTTTCCCTCGCCTTCTTCGCGACGAATTCTCCTCCTCCGCCTCCTTCACTCCTTTTCCCTCGCATTTTCTCACTTCTCTTCTTCACCCTCGCGGTGGCAAACGCGAATGCCAGCGCCATCAAACACTTCTCTCTGCCAAAATGCATGTTCAAGACTCTCCCATGATACGCCAAAGCTAACATCGACTCAATCAATCCAAAACCAGCATAACACGCGCGTTCGCACGCCATTGGTATCCCAAACGCCACGATATCTTCCGCTTCCATCAATACTCTCAAGAGCATCATCGTCACATCGCTCTCCGCGTTGTTACCACTGTTATTATTATTACTCCTCTTTACTTTCCCGCAATCGTCGTCGTCGTCGTCCAAAATAGACTCTAAATCTAACAATCTCCTCCGTTCGAACAACTTCCTCGCCGTCGCCTCCGTCGCGCGCTCCACCAACCTTCGCTCCACGTCGACTTTCACGTACCCGGCCGAAGTCGCCAGCGGTCTCGACAAAAGACCAAAATATAAAAAATGTTCTAAAATAGGTCGTATCGCGTCCGCGTGTCTCCCAACTGCGATCGACGTCCACGCTTGGCTCGATTTCTTGAACGTCTCCGTGCTCGCTTTTTGCGTCGAAAGTTCCAAGAGCGCGAACAAGAGCATCCGCGAGCGCAATTTCGTTTTCTTCGAATTTGGTGTTGACTTTTTCTCTTCTTTGTCTTCGTGCAAACACAAACGCATCAACGCGCGCAGGTGTTTTGTTTTCTCCAGAACTTCGTTCAGAGAATCGCGGCACATTAAATGCGGGTTGAAAATGACTTTCGAGGAGGAGGAGAGCGACGCCGACGACGACCAAAAGCGTTGCCACTTTCCCATTTTTCCAATCGATTTTGAATTTTCAAAGTCCTCATCATCTTTTAAAGAGGAGGAGGAGGACATTTCTCTCTCTCCTCTGCGAGAAAGAAAAAGAAAAAGAAGAAGCAAGGTTTTGCGTGCTTCGAGATGATCGAAACGAAAATCTGCCTTTGACGCGTTCAAGTTGTTGTCGTTGTTGTTCTCAGGTATTCGAAAAGCGTGCTTTGGTGTGCAGAAAAAGAGCAGCTCTTTCGAACAATTTTTTTCTTTTTTTTTAATTTGCTTCGTCCTACAGTTTTATTCATTATTACTCTACTACTTAAAAGCTTATTTACTCTCTCTCTCTCTCTCTTCATTTCCCTCTCCTCTTCCTCGATCGAATTCTTCGATCACTCTATTAGTCGTCCTCTTCTGGACTCATATTCTCAACCTCCCCGGGGTTCCCGTCTCGGTTTTTCTTCCTCAACCCGCTGACGACGTCGTCGATTCTCAACAACATGCACGCGCTTTCCACGGCGGTTTTCAACGATTGCGCCTTGACTTCGTACGGTTCCCAAACGCCCAAGGCTTTCATATCGACGATGGTTCCTTTTTCACCGTCGATACCAAACGTGGAGTTTTCTCCGTCTGGAGATTCCGCGTGTTTCGCGCGCAGTTTGGTTAAGGTTCGGATGACGTTCGCGCCGCAGTTTTGCGCCAACGTTCGCGGGATCACCTCCAACGCCGTGCCGATGGCGCGAAAAGGGAGTTGTTCCGCCCCTTGGACAGTATCTGCAAACTTGGAGAGTTCTCTAGAGATGGCCATTTCGACCGCACCACCGCCTGGGAGTAAGCGAGGGTCTTTTAAGATGTTTCGGGCGACACCCATGGCGTCGATTAAGTTACGCTCCACTTCGTTCAAGACGTCTTTCGAGGCGCCTCTCAAGACAATCGTGCATGCTTTCGGTTCATCGCAATCGACGATGAACGTGAAGTATTCGTCGCCAATTTTCTCGACGTTGAATAACCCGGCACCGGTACCGATATCGGATTCTTGCAACTCTTCCAGTCTGTGGATGATGGTCGCGCCCGTCGCTCGGGCGATGCGATTGTTATCCGTTTTTCTCACGCGTCGAATCGCAGTCACGTTTGCCTTGGCCAAGTAATGGCAGCACAAATCCGAGACGCCTTTCTCGGTAATCACCACGTCCGGTTTAAACGAACAAATGATATCGCACTGCTGTTTGATCCAATCTTCTTCCATTTTCAAAAGCACTTCCCAATCTTCCTCCTTCGTAATCTCCACGTTCGTTTGGTTTTCGCCTTTCTTATATTCTAAAGTGCAATCGAGCAACAAAATTCTCGGTTTCTCAATCTTCCTTAACATCCTACCCGGTAAACACACGTCTTTATTCATCATGACACCTTTCAAAACGGTGGAATCTTCGATTGCCCCACCGGGAATCTTTTCCACTTTCGCGAACTTTTTAATATCAATCTCCGCCGACTTGCCGTCCGGGCCTACGGTCTTCACCGTTTGCACCGCGTCCAAGGCCAAATTCGGCACCAAATCCCCTAACCTCGCGGTAAACTTCGTCCCCACGCTCGACCTCACAATCTTCAACAACTCTTCTCTGTTCTCCACGTCCAACGGAAACGCAATTTTCGCGTCGATAATCTCCACCGCTTTCTCCAACGCCTTTGAAAACGCTCTCGCGATAACCGTCGGGTGCACGTCTTTCTCCAAAAACGGAATGGAAAGATGTAAAATCTCCCCGGCTAAGATAATCACGCTCGTCGTCCCGTCTCCAACTTCCTCGTCTTGGCTTCTCGCGAGCTCGATCATCGATTTCGCCGCCGGGTGCGTCACGTCGATTTCCCTCAAAATCGCGTTCCCGTCGTTCGTAATCACGATGCCTCCAGAGGCGTCCAGAATCATCTTCAACATCGACCGTGGGCCTAACGTCGTTCGAACGACATCAGACACCGCTTTCGCCGCGGATATGTTTTGCATTTGGGCTTTTCTCCCGGTCTCGCGGCGTGCGTTGACTTGTAACACTTGCATCTTGATGTCACGAAGAAGTGCGGCGTTGACTTTCGAATTTCACTGGATGTGCGATGACTTTTCTCTCTGACTCTCTCTGACTCCGTAAAGAATGAGGGAACGTTTAAAACGAAGAAGACAAAGAAGCGAAGCTTAAAAAAAAGCGCCTCTCTTTTCTGATGTCGTGCGCTTTTGCGTTCTGCGTCTGCGCGCGGTGTGCTACGAATCGTGCTTTATATAATGACGATGTGTGAGATGACTTTTCTCCTTAAAACGCACGTCTCTCTCGTGTGAAACGAACGAAAGAAAAAAAAAGCAAAAGACAGACAAAGAAGCAAAAAACTTAAAAAGCTGCTCTGCTTGTTTTCTTTCTGCGAAAAAAAAGGACTTAGCGACGACGACGAGAAAGAAAAGCAGAAGAAACTCTTCAAGAAAGAGTCTGCTCTCGAAAAGAAACATATTCTCTCTCTGCGTGGAAACGAACGCACCAAACGGGAGCAGAGAAAAAGCAGTTTTCAGCCGAAAAGACAAAAAAAAAATCACAGATATCTCGCCATAAAACTGACCCACGTCGACACTTTATACTCACTTAAACACTCACACACACATAATGTTCTCTGTTACCCAATCCGCTGTTGCGCAATCCGTTCGCTTGAACGTCGTTTCCAAGAGAAGCGTCAAAGTTCGGTGAGTCGTGGTGGCGTTGTTCTTGTTCTTCTCATGTTTTTCGCGCGTATCGTTCTCTTTTAAACGCGCGCGCGCGGTGAAAGAGAAATCCCGATGGATGATGTTTTCCACGTTGGATGATGATGAAGATGATGAGAAATGCGATTGACTTTCGCGCGCGCGTTCTCTCGCGCTTTCTTAAAAAGCGAACGAAAGAAAGAACGGGCGATTGAATCGAACGCCGTTTCATTCATTCGTTCATTCTTTAATTCGTTTTTCACGCGTTCATGCGTTCGTTCAAGAAGAAGAACACGTGTTAGGTCGAGAGAATTCGTTTTGTTATCCACTCCGTTCGTGTACACGTCGTGTGTCCTGTGCTTGACACGTCGCCAAATTTGGCTGATTTTTTGATTTTTTTTCTCTCTTTTCGGAAGAGAATTTTTGGACGCATCAAACAAAACACTCACCATCTCTTTCGCTTTTCTTTTGAGAACAGCTCTGGCGACAACTTCTCCGCGCCGATGAGAGACGATTCCGAAACGTTCAAGAACTCCTTGGCTGGCCAATCCAACTGGAACGCCTACGAAGGTGGCGACGAGAAGCCGCTCACCCCGGAAGAGAAGAAGGCCAAGAACGCCAAGGAAGACGCGGAAGCCGCGGCGAGACGCGCCGCCTCCGCCGCCAAGATGGCGGCTGAGCGCAAAGCCGCCGGCGCCTAATCAGCGAAAGGTTTCATTTCCTGCTTTTAAAATTCTTCTGTTTTTTGACTCTCTTAAGAGTCGAACAGAAGAAGTTTATTCGTTGAGGGATAGAAAAACCCGATCCGAAACTAAATATATTCGTCATCTCCGAGCGCGCTTATCCGGCACACCTTCATTTGTTGTATACTTGTAGTTGTATTTGTTGTTTTGTTATTTCGATTGATCAAAGATATTAAAAAATTCATTAATTCATGAACAAAACGTACCAACGTATCCGTTTCTCTACTCATCAGTTCAACGAGTGCTGTTCTTCTTTCGTTTTGATTGCGATAAAAGAGAGATATACCTCGCGAGAAATTTTGGGCACCCCTCTGTGCTCTGAATGAAACGTTTTCCCCGTCGTCGTCCTGCACAACTTTAACGCGCGCTTTATTTATGCTTTTTCTTCTTCGAAAAGCGACGATTCAGACGATTCAGACGATTCAGACGATTCAGACGGCTGGGAAAAGACAGAGGAGGAGGAGAAGGAAGAAGTCGTTTTTATCGTCGTCGTCGTTTGAAGAAGATTCGGACGCGCTCGTGCATTTCATCGAAACCGTCGCTAAAAATGATTTCAACGCGCGCGAGAGAGTGCGCGTCGGGAAAGACGATATCGAAGATCGAGGGTACGCGTTGATTGCGAACAGACCTTTACGAGCGGGAGAGGTGGTTCTTTCTTTACCGATGCGCGCGAGATTCGTGGTGCTTTCATCGTCATCAGAAGAGGAAGACGAAGATATCTATTCCTGGTCGAAACCGTTGGCGAAACGGTTGGTGTTTGACGAAAAGGAGAGGAAACGACACGAGGTTTGGCTGAAGAGTTTACCGAAAGAAGCACCGAGAGTGCCTGGGATATACATGGAGGAAGAGGAGATCGAGAGATGGGTGAAAGATATGACGCTGAGAGAACGGTTGATAAGGAGTCGGAGAGACCATCGAGCGTTCGTAAACGGATGTTGCGGCGACGACGAAAAGGAGAAGAGAGAACTGTCGCGAATGAGGAGTTTCTTACAAAGTCGTATATTTGCGGACGATAAGAAGAGAAGATGGAATGCACCTCTGATTGACTTTTGCAACCACTCTTTCGAGGCGAACTGTTTCGTTCGGACGAACGTTGGGAAGGAGAACAAGCAAGGGAAAATTGCGACGGCGGAGATTTGCGACGACAGTTTTTTTATCGCGCGAGACGAAGAAAAAGAGGAAGAATATTTCGAACTCGTGGTTTCGGATGAAGGTTCCATAGATGTGGACGAACCGCTAACAATCTCCTACGCGCCCTCGCGCTCTGGCAACACGAATGCGTCGTTATTCTTCGAGCAGTATGGTTTTCTCTTGGAGGATACAGAAAATTCAGCTTCGTTTTTGAACAGCGTGGAGAGCGTTGAAAAGTTTCTTTCCTTTAGAAAATAGTTATTCTTTTACTAGTAGTTTAAATAGTAGTACTACTAATAGCATCGCTTACAAAATAATACAGGTATGTATATGTATGCATCGCACTCTGCTACACCGCGTGCTCGGCGACGTCTCGTAACATTTTAAGCAAACCTTTCATCGACGTTTTCTTGGCCTTCATCTTCTTCTTCTTCGAGCCGCTTTTCGCGGCGGTATTTCCTTTACTTTTCTTCAACAAGAAAACTTCCTCCAACTCCTCGTCCACGTCGTCCATGAAAACAATCTCCCCCATCGCCTCTCGTCTCTGTCGATCCGCAAACTCCTCCGAATTTTTCGCCGTCTCTTTCGCCTCCGTCTCTGCTTTCCTCGCCACGTCTACCAACTCCTGTCTCGTAAACGACACCGTCTTCATCTCGCTCTCTACTCGTTGCATCACCTGAAACACTTCCTCCAACGCTTCTTTTCTCGAAACTCCAACCATATTTTCCTCTTCCACCGATTTCGCCACCATCGTCAGTCTTTGCCGCCAATTTCTGGCTAAATCGTCCGCCCTCGGATCCACCGCGAGCGCTAACCCGCCCTCCGCGCCCAACTTCACCCGCTCCACCACCTCCTCCAACGGTTTCAACTCCTCTTCCTCTAACCCTCTCAATTGTTTCGCCACCAGCTGCTCCGCGCGCTTTTTCGCGATGTGTGAGGTTGTTTTCTGACACTCCAACAGTCCTTCCAACAATCGTTCGTTGTTTACGCTCAGTAATCCGGGCAGTTTCTTCAACGTCTTCGGACTGATGGCGAGTAATTGATTGGCCAAATTCTTGTGCCTATTCGCGTCTCTTTTCAGCTGGCTCTTGTTCTTCCTTCCGAAGTAAATCGGATCACCCTTTGCGTTTTCCGCGAACACGTCCCCGTTGCCGATGAAACCGTCCTCGTCTGTGTCCTCGTTTCCTGGAGACGACGACGTTTGAGAGGCGGTTTCTCGGAAGAATCCTTTGTGCACGACGAGGTGGCGGCTCGGGAAATTGTGGTGCAACCTCGTCATCGAATTCGATGCAGACGACGACGACGACGACGACGCGGCGAAATGAGACAACGCTCGCCGAAAAGTCGTCGTCGCAGTTCTAGAGGACAACATGCAACAAGAGGACAACGACGACATTATTATGTGTGTCGTGTTCTTGCGTATATATTTTAGAATTCTTTGTTGTGTGGTAATTCTCTCACGTGAGAGCTCTTTTAAAAGTCTCTATCTAAAAACGCGTGCGTTATCTCCGCTAGTATATCTATTTTCTTCTATATTCAGCGTGGACGACTACGAGCGTCCCAAAT
>Ga0255775_1000430_pt1 | contig 41672 bp, 20 predicted proteins | sample 011ome_26_FD_179973 | JGI IMG/M metagenome (GOLD analysis project Ga0255775, IMG submission 179973) | Coastal salt marsh microbial communities from the Groves Creek Marsh, Skidaway Island, Georgia - 011511BT metaG (version 2) | ecosystem: Environmental > Aquatic > Marine > Intertidal zone > Salt...
CCAAGACATTTCTACGTGGACTGGAACGGCGGCGACGACGGCTCAAACGAACATGTTTCTCGACGCAACCGCGTTTCAAGCTAAATACGAGTGCACCGATGCCGTTACCGGTCCAGCGAGCTCGTGCGATGCGATCAAAAATACGTGGGTCGCGCCTTCCCCGCCACCATTACCACCACCTTCTCCGCCTCCGCCACCTTCGCCGCCTCCTCCGTTGTTTCTCGTGACATTGCTTCAAGACGAGAACCAGCCAAAAATCACCGCGGGGAGCGATGCTGCTGCGGGTGACTATTTCGGCTTTTCCGTGTGTTTGTACGGCGACACGGCATTGATTGGGGCGCGATACGACGACGATAACGGTATAACAAATTCTGGATCTGTGTACGTATTCACACGTGCGAGCGTTGATGGGATATTCACGCAACAATCACAGCTCTATGCGAACGATATCGGTAATCAATTCGGTATCTCTGTTTCTTTATACGGCAACACGGCATTGATTGGAGCGAAATCTAGCAGTCAATCAAATGCTGGATCTGTGTACGCGTTTACGCGTTCGAGCGCGGACGGACCGTTCACGGAACAGTCAAAAATACACGCGAACGATGGGGCGGAGAATGATTATTTCGGTGTTTCCGTGTCGTTGTACGGCGACACAGCGTTGATTGGGGCGCATAACGACGACGATAACGGTGCATCTGCTTCTGGATCTGTGTACGTGTTTACGCGTTCGAGCGCTGACGGACCGTTCACGCAACAATCAAAACTCCACGCGAGCGATGTTGCTGCTGATGATGGATTCGGTCGTTCTGTTTCTTTGTTCGGCGACACGGCACTGATTGGGTCGTATAACGACGACGATAACGGTATATCAAATTCTGGATCTGTGTACGTGTTTACGCGTTCGAGCGCTGACGGACCGTTCACGCAACAGTCAAAAATACACGCGAGCGATGGGGCGGCGTCTGATACTTTCGGTGTTTCCGTGTCGTTGTACGGCGACACGGCATTGATTGGAGCGCATGGCAGTTACGCAAGCGGTAGTTCATCTTCTGGATATGTGTACGTGTTCACTCGTTCGAGCTCTGACGGGACGTTCACGCAACAGTCGAAAATCGACGCCAGCGATGCTGCTGCGGATGATAAATTCGGTGTTTCCGTTTCATTGTACGGCGATACGGCATTGATTGGGGCGCGTGGCGACGACGATAACGGATTATCAGATTCTGGATCTGTATACGTGTTCAAAGCACCACCTCCCCCACCGCTTCCCCCACCACCGTCACCGCCGCCAATATTTCTCGCAAGTCTTTCTGAAGATACAGCGCAGCCATATATATTTGAACCAGAGTATTATGCTGGAGAATCGCATCGTTTTGGCAACGCGGTTTCCGTGTACGAAAATACGGCGTTGATTGGTGCGCCCTACTCCTTCGGTTCGGATGAGGTACACATATTTACTCGTCCACATTCAGATGCGACGTTTCAGCACACTTCGACAATCTCCTGGGACAATCGATATGACTCGCCAGCTTTCGGCACCTCCGTTTCTTTATACAAAAACACCGCATTAATTGGTGACCCTAATGGTGGGAACGTGTACGTATTCTCGCGATCGAGTTCCAGTGGCACGTTTTCAGAAAAGCAGCTGATCCACAAAACCGGCGCTAGTCTCGGTCGGTCTGTTTCTATATACGGAGATACGGCTTTAATTGGTAAGAAAGGTGAAATAGACGTATACACGCGTTCAAGCCCAGATGGCTTGTTTGTTTACCAAACAAAAATCACAGAGGCTGGTGCGACTGTAGACGATCTTTTCGGATGCTCCCTTTCTCTATTCGTCGACACGGCACTGATTGGGGCTCTTTCTGGCGTGCGCGTGTATACGCGTTCGAGCTCTGATGGGACGTTTACGCAACAAGCATCGTTTACATCGAGCGACGCTGGCGCTGATGCTAATTCGAATTTCGGTAGTTCCGTTTCTTTACACGGCGACACGGCTTTGATCGGGGCGTATCAAGATAGCGGTAACGGTATACCAGATTCAGGAGCATTTTACGTGTACACGCTTTCGGACTATGATTGGAAGTTTACGCTTGTAGAAAAGATCCACGCGAGCGATGCAGCTACTGCTCAGTCTATTTTCAATCTCGACGGCGATCCCGATACCCAAGACGGTACGCTTTTTTTCGGTATCTCCGTTTCTATGTTCGAACATACCGTGTTGGCTGGAGCTACTAGAGCTTACTATCCCAGGTCCAATGGCAATATCAAATGGGCCGGCAAAGTGTACTTCTACAAAGGCGCTCCCTTTACAAACCCTGCTCCCGATTGCTTGTCGTGTTCCTGCGCCGAATTTAACGGCCCGAACAAGTTCTCAAATGGACAGGATATATATTGCAACGTAGAAATTGAAGGCGGGGGATGGCAACTCGCATACACTGTGAATCCCAGCGACGGACACAGTATGGGATTCGGTTCGTCGTACTGGACGCAATCTCTTTCGAGCGAACCTATGAGTTCATCCGTAATAGATAACGATTACGTCAATGGCGACGTGGTAAGTGCAAAAGGCATGGAAGAGATTATGATCACGATTGGGTATGCATCGGACGGCTCGTATCAAGCGTACACTGTTTGGCCTTTCCGTAATGCGACGAAATCACTTCTCGATTACACGCGCGCGACTTCGGCAAACTGCTACACCGGTCATGGTCATACGTACGAGTACACTGCGAGAGTGGGCGCTGAGAATGTCCCTTACGATCCAATAACCCAACAAGGGGGCGAGTTATATATTAACTTTCATTACGGAAACAATGCTTTGCGTTTTATGACGTCAGAACAGTGCAGATACGTCAATAATAATGTACTCGGGGATAATAATAATGGGTTATCCTGCATCAACGATGATGCGATGATCGGCTTAGGCGGGGATTATATATACATGACGCAAACGGACACCTATCCGGGTACTTTAACGGGCGAGTGGGATCACGACGCGAACGTGTATGAGTGCAATGGGCCTGGCGGTTTGATTACACACACAGACACAAAGTTGACGGTACAGGGTACAGATAAAGGAACCCCTACCTCTAATTACCCCGGCGGACTACCTTCGAATAGCTCTATAAGCTACGTGTACCAAGTCTGGGTGCGTTAATATTTTTGCATTCAAACAAGACACGTCGCGGATGTAGCCACTCGTGCAATACGAGACGTTTTATCAGATCTGCGTCTTTTTCAACTGCACTTCTTTCTCTCTTTCTTTCTCTTCTCGACTCTCTCCCACCGCCTCATAAAAAATCTTCTCTCGTCGTACACGAATGCAGCCGCAAGCGCCGCAAGTGAACCACCACGACGTGCACGAAGAACTCGTCTCGCGACTCGCGCGATTGACTACCACCACCGCGCGCGGCGATGATGATGATGGTGATGATAAAGGCAACGAATTTTATGAAGAAGAAGCCACGACGGCGACGTGGTGTTCGACAGATTCAGAATCCGATTGGAGCGACGCGGAACAAAAAGAATCCGACATTCAATCCTCCAGATGCGACCGACCGACGTTAAACGCGGCATCTGGAGGACACGGGAGGCCGTGGGCGAGAACGGCCAGACGGAATAAGTTTTTCTATGAACGAGATGAGAGAAGCGAGAGGGAGAACGAGTGGAAAGGGAAGGCGTTTTCATCAACGAATAATGCGAGCGAGGAGGAATTCATGTTCCCGTATCTTGACGAGTTAGACGTGGACGTGGCAGCTCTCATTTGCGGGAAATTAGACGCGAAGAGTTTAGTCGCGGCGACGTTGGCGAAGAAGAAAGACGATTCGGAGGACGCAAACGACGAACTGGCGAAACGCGCGTTCAGGAACGTGAAGGTGACGCCATCCATTTTCAGTCAGGGGAGAAGTTTACTCACCATCGCAAACGTCGCGAAAGCGTGGCTGAGAAAATTGGACGTGAGCAAGTGTAAGCAAGAGAACGGTGGTAATACCAAAGCGATGTTGATGGAGGTGGCGAAGAAGTGTGGTAATTTAGAGGAGATTGTGGCGGTTGATTTGGGCGAGAACGGAAAATTTAAAGTGAACGAAATTAAAGCTTTAGCGATGGGTTTCAAGTTGAGACGATTGACGTGTAACGTGAGTCATTTGATCGAGCACGTGCGAAAGCATCATCCGGACGTGAACAATTTCGACGAGAGCGTACGGGACTTGGTGTGGTGTCTGGAAAATAATTGGCGGGCATTCGCTACAACACCAGCTGGGAAAGTATCGACGAGAGATTTTGAGAAGCTTTCGTTTACGTTGGCGTGTGTCGGATTGAAGGTACACGCGGCGTGCGAAAAGTCTTTGACAGAAATTTGTCCGGCGGCGGCGAAAAACGGTGTCTCGAGATTTGACGCGAGTTGGTCGTTACGCATCGGCGACGGTGGAATTCGTGCGGTGGCGAGAACAATCGAGGGTGAAAACGGCGGAAGTGGGTGGAAAAGCCTTCGCAGACTCGCGCTGAGAAAATCTGCATGCACGAATAACGGGGCTCAGTCCTTAGGCGGCGCTTTGACTCGTCAAGGGTACAAAAATCCAAGCGCAAAATACCCAATTCGCCTACGATGGCTCGATTTAGCCTCGAACGATATCGCCGACGCCGGTGTAACCGCACTCATGACAGCTTCCCATCATTTAAGTTTGACGCGGTTATATCTAATGTCAAACAGAATCGGCGCTGATGGCGCGCTTTCGCTGGCGTCTTCGGTTTTACACAACGACGAGTCAACTTTGAAACGGTTGGATTTGGCGCACAATGGGATTGGCGACGAAGGGTGCGCGACGTTGTTATCGCCAGGTGGTAGCGGCGCGAGTAAAAGTTTGAAAGTTTTACTGCTCGGTTTTAATTCAATTTCTTCTGAAGGAGTGAAAGATGCCGGCGACCTCCTGCGCTTGCTTCGCATTGAGCATTTAGATTTATCCTGCAACACGCTCAAACGAGAAGGCTTCAAGTGTATCGTTGAGAATTGGAAGTTTGATCAAGGAAACTTGGCCAAGTTGAAATCGTTGAACTTTGCGTGCAACGACATCGGCGGCGGGAGAACGGTGAGAGACGCTTTATCGTCACTCGCCGCGCAGATTGAAAATGGCAGCGAACTAGAGTTGTTGAATTTGCGAGGGAACGATTTGGACGAAGTCGCGGCCGAAGGTCTCGCGGATTTGTTGTTAGTAGACGAGTGCGACAATCGAGGCTTGGAGCAACTGAACGTGGGGTATAATAAAATATACAACGCTGGCGCGTACGAAGTATTTGAAGCGTTGTCGGAAAATGTAACTTTGTTCGGTTTGGATTTACAAAGGAACGAAATCACGGATGAAAGCGCAGAATCGCTCGAAAGGGCCATGACTGAAAACACGGTCTGCGAAGAGTGCGACGTGAGATCAAACATGTTTTCCGAAAGCACAGTCAAAGAGCTAAACGAAATGTTTCAAGACCGAATCAACGCGAGATGGCAGCTGGAACCGCCAAAGAAAAGAACGATTCAGCGAGAGACGTATTATAGTAGGAAAGAGAAAGAGAAACGGTAGATACAAGAACACGTGTAGTAATATTAGTAGTAGTAGTTGTAAAGTAGAATACTAGAATACATAATCACTGCGTGGGCTTCTTCTTCGCGCTTGCCAGAAACTCTCGCAAATCTGCAAATTCGCCAGAAAACTTAATCGAAGGAAACTCAATCAACTTTGCTCGAATCAATCCTGGTATGCTCAGTCTAGTGAACAACTCCTGCGCATCCGTGCAATCTAAACACATGGCCAACCCACATCCGATGACGCGCTTAAACCGTCGACCGCGGTATTGTTCGTCGTCGTCCTTCGACACCGCCAATGCGTCTCGAATAGTGAACGCGATGTTGCTCTTCAACAACTGCTTCCGCGTTCGATCGCCGCCGAGCGCAATTAACGTCCACAAACACTTCAGTCCATCTGAAACGACGTCGAAATCTTCCATTCGTGCCTCGACGGCGCGCAAAACGAGCAAGGGCAAAATGCGAAACCGTTCGGTTTGTACGAAATGTTTCGCCGTTACGGAGGAGAAAAAATCGTCGGCGCCATTCTCCTCTCCTCCTCCGCCACCGCTGGCGAATTGTCGAATCAGCGCGAACGATGCTCTCGCACACGATGAGGAAGTTTCTCCGTATTTCCGCAAGCATTCCGTGGCGGCGCGTAACCCGCCGTTGTGTAAGATAAAAAACGAAGAAGATGCAGATTCGGCGAGTTTCGTCAGCGCGACAATCGCGCGAAAACTGAACGCCATCTTATCTCTTCGAATGTAATATTCCTTCCGCAAAACTTCTGGATCCTTTTTCATGACAATTTCGGACGTCAGTGACGACAAATTCTTACCCGATTTTGCCAAATCATGTTTGTCTTTTCGGATGGGTGAGTTGAGCATTTGGTTCGCGCGCGTGTTCATCTTGGCTTCCTTCGCTCTACGTTTCGCGCTTAAATCTTCCGAGTCATCGTCGTCGTCTTCTTCGTCATAATCTGAATCGTCTTCATCCATATCTGTCGATTCGAACGAAACTTCTTCTTCTTCTTCTTTCTTTCCTAAATCCAAGGGATTGTCTTCTATGTTCATCATCATTCGTCGTTCTTCTTTTTCATCAAGCTCTTGCCGCGACGGTGGATCCGTGGCGCACGCGCACAAAACGCGCACCGCTCTTGCTCTTGCCGCGTACAACTCTTCGGAAGTCAAACGTAAATTCGATGAATCGTATTTGGCGTAATCAAACTCATCACCTAATTCGAACGAACTCCGTTCATCGTCGTCGTCGTCGTCGTTATCTTCTGTCGTCTCGTCGTCGATTAATCTCGAGGCTGCCAGCTGTCGCCGTCGTCTCGCCGCTCTATCTTCCTCAGATTCCTCCTCCTCCTCCTCAGCTTCTTCCTCTTCAAACTTCTCTTCCTCCTCGTCTCTTTTGAGCATCAACGTCTCTTCGTTATACACAGCGCGTAACGCTTCCCTTTCCTCCAACCAATCTAAACACTCGTATAAATCCGTCGATTGCAACTCCTCCATGGCCCGTTCGCAATCGTCCAACGCGTAGCCTTGCATGCACAACTGCGCCAAAACGATCGTCCTCGTCTCGTGCGCTCTGTCGAGTTTAATAGGATATTCCATCGCGACGGGTAAAATTGAAACGAGCGTAGTATTCCTATTATTGCGCTTGTTGCCGTCGCTCGACGTCGTCCCGCCTCCCTCTTCTCTTCGTCTTCGCTCTCCTTCGTATCCTCCCTCTTCCTCTTCCCCTCTTCTCGCTCCGCTAACAAAAGCCGCCGCTTCGTACCTCTCCTTCCCGATCTCGTTCTGTAACATCCTATACGCGTTCGACAGTTTCTTCACCCGTTCTTTCGCCACTCTGAGCTGCTCCCGGTCTCGCCTGAGCGCGTCTTCAATCATCAACTCCGTCGCTAAATCTGGATCTCGCCTCAAATCCATCAGTTGCGTTCGTAACGTTTGACACTCTTTCTCGGTTATCTTTAAAGCGGTCACCGCGTTTTGCATCGCCGCTTTCGCTTGTAACGTCAACATGTGGTTGGCTCTCGTTTTCGCCTTGAGCGCGTTCTGCGCGGCTTGCATCGCGAAATCAAACTCCGTCTTCGTCACGTACGACGCGTTCTCATTTGTAGTGCTCTTACTCTTACTATTCGTGTCGCTAAAAATAACGTTCACGGAATTCGCGAGCACTTCCAACGCGTCTTCGTTCTCGTTGTTCGTGTGCTGCACGCTCGTCCCTCCAACCGAGGACACGGAGGAGGATCTCCCCCAATCGGACAACGTTTTGGTCGTCCTGTCCTCGTCTTCGATGAAACGCAACGCGTTATTTTTCCGTTCCCACAGAGTCACATTTTTGTTGCTCTTTTTGTGTTCCCGTCGCTTCTCTTCTTTACGCGTCGTCATCTTCGCGGTTTATTGTGTTGTTGCGTGTGAAATGGCAGACGTTTTGTTTGGTGTTGAAACGCAGCATTTTCCAAACCCTAAACCCAAAACCCTAAATGCCTTTTTGCTTCACTTAAAGGCTTTCTCTCCTTTACGAAAGAAGAAGTCTCTCTCGCTCTCTCTCTCTCTCTCTCTTTATAAGAAGCAGAGAGAAGAACGAGGACAACGACGAAATCGTTTTTTTCATCGTCGAGAGTTGTCGTCACCGAGAAAGCAATATTAAGAAGTTTAAGAGAGCAAAGAGAGAGAATTGGAATTGGAAATTACCCGCGCGCGCGGAAACATCTCCGTAAGAGCAAAAGCTCTCGAAGAAGAAGAAGAGAAACGAGGAGGATGTCGAGAGGAAACGAACGACAACAACAACACGAAGACCACCGATCAATGTTAACGAGAATACAAAGGGAGGAAGGAAAAGGAAACCAAGTATGCGCGGACTGCCCGACCGGGAACCCGGACTGGGCCTCCGTGTCCAACGGATTGTGGCTCTGCTTGGGGTGTTCAGGCATACACAGGAGCTTAGGCGTGCACGTGTCGTTCGTGCGGTCGATCACGATGGACAGTTGGAACGCGAAACAGGTATCTCTGATGAAACACGGGGGGAACGAAAACATGAACGCGTATTTGCGGAAGAAAGGGAACATAGGGAAACACACGCCGGCGAGAGAGAAGTACAATTCGAAATGGGCGGAGAAGTATCGCGAGAAGTTGAAGGAGAAAGCGGAAGGGAGAGGCGGCGGCCTCGACGGGGAAGAGAAAAAGAAGAAGAAGAGTAAGAAGAAGAAGAGTAAGGAGAAGAAGAAGAAGAAGAAGAGCGAAGAGAGCAGCAGCGGCGAAAGCGAAAGCGAGAGCGAGAGCGGATCGGAGTCGGAGTCGGAATCGGAATCGGAAGAAGAGGAAAACGTGATGTTTCCGAGCGCGTACGGGAACTCGAATTTTACCAAGAAGAAGACGAAGACGAAGACGAAAGAGAAGAAGAAAGTGGTGAAGATGGAGTTGCCAAAATATAACGCGCCGGTGGTGATGACGACGACGACGACGGCGACGACATCGGCGGTGAATTCTATGTTTGCAAACACGACGAGCAGCGGCAAGCCGAGTTTGCTGGCGACCGGTAGCGGCGGCGCGACGAAAAAGAAGAATCAACGCAAGAAGGATTACGACGAGGAGGAGGAAGAGGACGGGTGGAAACCGCCGCCGCCGCCAAAACCTCGAGGTTTTTGCGAAGGGAAGTTTTTAGGCGGCATATCCGCCGAAGAATGGGTGAAACATTTGAAAACTACCCCGGACGTGCAGGATCGGACGTACCATTTAAAAAATATGACCGCGGAGGAACGCGCCGTGGTGGTCGCGGCTATGAGTGGTGGCGGGATGGGCGCCGCGATGGCCGCGCACGTGGATGTTGTGAAAAAAAAGAAGCAATCGTCAGCAACGTTGGCAACGTTTGATCCGTTTGCAAAACCAGACGACGAAAAGGCGTTGAGTAGTAGCGATGACGACGAGGAGAGTAGCGACGAGGACGAATCAGAGGACGCGAGCAGCGACAGCGACGGGGGCGGAGGTAGTAGCAGTAGCGGCGGAAATAGTAGTAGCGTAGAGGATATCGAAAACAGTTCGGACGAAGACGACGACGAGTTTGCCTCGAGACGTTTGAGCAAGAAGATTGGCAAGGGCGATGACGACGACGAGGAGGATGAAGAAATCGGATGGAAAATCTCCGCGGATACCGTAGAAAAGAACAAATCGATTAAACACAAGAAAGCAATCAAGGAAGTAAAAGCGCCGATAGAACCTAAGAAAAAGGAGAAGAAGAAAGAAAAGAAAGAGAAGAAAGAGAAGAAAGAGAAGAAAGAGAAGAAAGAGAAGAAGAAGAAAACGACCGAGAAATCCTTAGAGGAGGAGCTGGAAGAACGCATGCGTAAAGCGGCGGAATCGGCGAGGGCGGAAGCGCAAGCCAGAATCGCCATGAACAACGGGTTTCAAGACACGGCGTCGGTGTACGCGGCGCCGACGAGTGTAAAGAAAGGAAAAAAGTCATCAACTGTGCAACCAGATTATAACGAACTTTTCCCGTCTGGAGGTGGTGGCGGCGGGGGTTACGGCAACGGCATGTCGAGCTCAAAACAATACGATGGGTTTGGCTCGCAACCGTACTATCCCGCGCCTGCGCAAGGCGTGAGTTTGAACACCGCCGTGGCGAAAGCGAACGAAGCCGCGAACAAAGCGAAAGGCTGGTTGAGCGGGAAACTCGCGGGTTGGAGCGATAGTTTGAACGGACAACAGGGCATTGATCAACGACCGGGTAGTGGTGCAACGAATACGACAAATAGCGCGAACCCGGGCCAATCGTTCCAGCACCACCCACCCGCGCCGAGCGGCTGGGGAGGCGGCCCCATCAATTCTGGACAACCAGATTTGAGAAAGTATGGCAATCATCAAACGGACGATCGATTCTGGAACGACGTGGCGCCAGAAAAAGTCAAATCGAAAAAGAAGAAAAGTAAAAGCAAGAAAACCGAGGACGAATTCGCGAATAGCGTCAACGGGCTGGCCGACGCGTTCGGCGGCCAAGCGAACATCGACGATTGGTACGATTAGTACTTCACGCTGAATTTTGGTACCTTGAAGTACCTGCTACGTACACGCGTAAAAGTTAACACTAGTACTAACATAATACTATTTTTTTTACAATATTTTCTTTAACCTTCTTAGTACCTAAAACTACCGCCGAAAGAATGAAAATGGTCTGCGCGGTGGCGGGTCCGACCGTATGTTATCCGGCATATCGCGAGGCGCGTTCCATGCCTTGTTTATATTTCTATGTAACGTCTCGCTGCCTTCGTTCCCGGCTCTTCCCCGTCCGGCGAATATAATCGACGTCGAAGGGATAATCCCGTACAAGCCCGGAAACGAATCTAAAAATAACTGATCCCCGGGTCCTTCTAAAATATCCCACGCGTCGAGCAGCACGTGCAACAGAGCCGTCGCACCTAATTCCAAAGCCGCGTACGCCACGATCGATCCACCGATACGTTTCGCCCACCACAATCGAGAGCCTTTCCTCCAAAACGCCTCGAACCCGGACATTTGTCGAAATCGAACCCTCAAATCGCCCCGACTCCCTTGATTTTGACCGTTCGTCGTCGTCGCTTCAATCCCAGTGTTCACGTCCATCCTCGGCTTGGAGATGTAAAACCCTTCCCCAACGACCGTGTGCCACTTGTCTTTCCCTCTTTCCACCGCGCCTTTGTTCACCTTTAATTGTATCTCTCTGCCGTTCAAGCCTTTGATTATTTTCACCGCGCCTTCCTCGCACTCTTTCCTCGTCAATCGAATCAAGGCTACCACATCGTCTCGTTTATTCTCGCTCCTCGAAAAAATCTCGTGCGGTTTCTCCCGAATGACAACCGCGACGCGTTGCATTTGACTTCCGTCGCTTCGACAGTACATCGTATCGCCGTCTCGCGCGTTTCTCGGAACGACCACGCGCACTCGCGCGACGGACGGCACCACTCTCTTCCGTATAAAATCCGCCTTAAAAACCGGAACAGATTCTACGTATACTTTATTCCCTTCGAATATATCTTCTAAAGTCACTCGAACGACTCTCACCACGCACTCCGCGATGCCGACTCTCGCGCAAAACAGCCTTCGCTCCAAATCTTGCGAGGAAAATTGGTCCTCATCATCACCGAATATGTCGTCTACATCATCATCCTCCTCGTCCGAATAAAAGTTCCTCCCAGACATCAAACCACCCCCATATATTCCTCGTATTCTCTCGTCGTATTTCTCTCTCTCCGAAGGGTCGGATAAGCACGTGTACGCGACTGAAATCTTCTTGAACAGTTCCGTTTTTTCTTCCTTTTTCCCTTCTGCGTTGGAATTCTCATCATCGTCTTTGACTTTGTCCGGGTGACATTGAATCGCTAATTTGTGGTACGCTTTTCTGATTTCAGTTTGCGTGGACGACGGCGAGACGTTCAAGACGTCGTAATACGTTTTTTTCTTCATCCGAAGACGTCCTTCAAACGAGTCCGTTTCGCTCTCGTTTAAGTGACGGATTCTTCACTTTTATTCGTTCAAACAACACTTACATAACGACGAACGAAAAGCACACAAAAAATGGCAACCACCTTTGAGACTACCACCGTAACGACGCATCATCATCACCACAGGCGAAAAGTCGGCTACCGACGCTCCTCGAAGTTCGCTTTGGACGACTTATTCGTCGATTCCGATTCCGACGATGATTCTTCGCCGCTGAGTCAAGAACAAATCGCCGCCTCCTCCGCCGGTCTCGACTTCGAACGCGTCTCGTTCCTCGAAAAGAAAGACTTTGAAATTCAACTCAGAGACGGAGGGAACAGCGAGGCGCATTATTTAGGCGTGAGGAATAAGATATGCGCCATGTGGCGGAGAGATGTTCGGAGGCGATTGGACGTGAGAGAAGTGATCGAAGAGGTGAGAAATTACGAGGAGAAGATGATTCGAGACGTGTTCGATTGGCTGGAACGGAACGGTGGAGTGAACTACGGCGTTTTCACGAAAGAAAAAAAGGAGGAGGAAAAAGAGGAGGAAAAGGAGGACGTGGAGGGAGAAGCCGTGGTCGGATCCAACGCCTCTGCGATCGAAATCATCGACGACGCGACCGTAACGAAAGAGTTGATTCGATTGCTGAAAACGTGCGACATGAACGTGATGACGGAGAAGATGATTCGGAAGAAACTTGGGTCGGAGGAGTGTTTGAATACGGATTTGAGCGAGAAGAAAGGGTTGATTAAGGAGGTGGTGACGAAGTATTTAACGGAAGGCGCGGAGGCGTTTGACGGGTTGTTCGAGGAAGAAGGGAAATCGAAGGAGAAGAAAGACGACGACGACGAAGTAGACGACGGCGGGGATGAGATTACTTTCAAGTGGAGGTCACCGCCGGCAGTCGAAGAGGGGAAAATACATCCAAACATACGGGAGAGAGATGTGGATACGTCGAAACCGGTTATAATCATCGGCGCCGGACCGTCCGGTTTAGCGTGCGCGAACCAGTTGAAATCGAGAAACGTCCCGGTGATTGTTTTAGAGGCGAGAGATCGCGTCGGTGGGCGAGTGTGGACAGAAAGAGAGACGTTTTCCGCGCCGGTGGATTTTGGCGCCTCCATCGTGACCGGTACGGAACCGAACCCGAAAGCGAGAACGGGTATGCCGTGGTTAGGTATTCGCGCGGATCCTTCCGCCGAGGTCAGCTCGCAAATCGATTTGAAACTCGTCGAGTTACGTCCAGGGTGTCCTTTATACGACGGCAAAGACGGGAGTTTAGTCGCCGGCGAAAAAGACGCGAGAATTGAAAAGTTGAGAGACTTGTTGATGGACGAAGCGAGAGAGACGGTGGAGGCGCGAGGCGAAGACGCCACCGCGGATCTCGGGTTGGGCGAAATAATTGAAGACCTGACCAAAGTCCATTTCGAGCGCGAGTATTTAGAAGATACACTGAGAAAGAAACAACAGGAACAAGAAGAAAGAGGAGAAGACGATGACAACGACAACAACAACAAAAACGACGACGACGACGACGACATGAACGACGAGAAGAAACAACAAAAGTTGGAGAAAATCAAGCAGTTTTCCAAAGACGATAAACGATTGCTCGATTGGCACTGGGCGAATTTAGAATACGGATGTTCTGCGAAACTCGGGGACGTGTCGCTACCGCACTGGAACCAAGACGAAATGTACGGCGGGTTTGGCGGGCCGCATTGCATGGTGCGAAACGGCTACGGCCAAATCACCGACGCGTTGGCGAGAGAAATTGAAAAAATAAGTGCAATTAAACTCAACGCGATCGTCAAGAAGGTGACCGTCACGAGCACGAAAAACCCATTCGATGGCGTCAACGTGGAGTGCGCCGATGGTACCATCTACGAAGGCTCCGCGGTGGTGTGCACGGTACCTCTGGGGTGTCTAAAAAACGACGACGTCGAGTTCGTTCCTGAATTATCCACCGCGAAACGAAATGCCGTCCATAGATTAGGTTTTGGAAATTTGAACAAGCTGGTCATCGAGTTCGAAGATCAGTTTTGGTCGGACGATCGCGATTATTTCGGTGTCGCCGTAGACAGCGACGACGAGTCGAAAATGAACAACCGCGCGCGATGTTTCATGTTCTGGAACTTGAAACCAGTTTGTGGCGAAAACATGTTGATCGCGTTAGTCGCAGGCTCGAACGCGGAAGATACCGAGAACAACGTCACGGAAGAGTCGCAACAAGAACTCGTGAATTTAGCCGTGGAACAGTTGGCGAAAGTGCACTTCAACGGCGACCAATCGAAAATCAAAGTGAAAACGGCTAAAGCAACCGCGTGGGGTAAAGATCCATTTGCGCGAGGCTCGTACTCGTACGTGAAGAAAAGCTCTCGAGGCGCCGCGGATTACGACGAATTAGGTCGTCCAGAATTGAAAGGACGCTTATTCTTTGCCGGCGAACACACGTGTAAAGAACATCCAGATACAGTTGGCGGTGCCATGCTCACCGGATGGCGAGCGGCGAGACAAGTTTTGCGTAAACTCTCCGGCGAGGAAGGTAAAATCTTCGACGAAGTCTTCGATCTCGAAGAGATGCGAAAGAAAGCGGAGGAAGAAGCTCGACAGGCGGCGTTAATGGAAGACTCCGATTACGACAGCGAGCTGGAAGGTGAAGACTTTGAAAAGATGAAGGCGGCGATTGAGCGCAAACGCGAGGCGGAAGAGCGAGCGAGGAACCAAGTCGTCGACGCGGACGCGTTGGCCGGGAGAGACGAAGCGAAATCGGTCTATAAAATTTCCATGACGGTAGATTCGTCCGCGAAGACGAACTCTATTGGACTCGCTTTGGCAGAAATTATGGTTGAAAATGAAAACCACTACGCGTTGAAAACGGGCGCCGGAAAACGCGCGTTGATGCACGCCGTGTTATCACTCACCAATGCCGAAAAAGAAAAGTGGGCGTATGGAAAACACAACGGATTAGCGACGTTTAACGAGTGGTTGAGTAAATTTGCCAAGCGCGCGCGACGAGATGGCGACGAGGAAGACGCGATGACCGCGTTGAAAGTCATCCGATCGATTCCGTTTGATTTCAAGTTGATGAAGAAATCGGGCGTGCCATTAACCATCAAAGACTACTTCCAATCACACGAAAACGCGGGATTAAAGCAAACGTCTAAAATGATCACTCGAGAGTGGATGCGTTTGTTAGCGCTCGGTGGCGATAAGACGCGCATGTCCGTCGGCGGTGCCATCTCGCCGTACGGAAACGTGTTAGCGCCAAAGCAAAACAACAACATAACGACAACGCTTTTGAATTCGATTAAAAACAACGGCATGAACACCATCGCGAGCGAAGTTGCGAAAGAAACCACGAATATCGCCAACGCGCTTTCCGACAAAGAGCTTCTCGTCTTGCACGAAAAGCAACGCAAAGAGGCGAAAGAAGCCGCCGAACGAAAACTTCGCGACCAGCGCGAAGCGGTCGTCAAAGCCGCATCGGATCTTCCCGAAGGCCAAGCTGCGCTCGCAGCGCGACAAGCCGCGGAGCAAGCTAAATTAGACGCCGAACGTGCGATTCAAGCCGCCAAGGAAGCAGCGCAGACCGCCATGGATCATCATAACAACGACACGGATTCCGACGAAGATCAAGTCATGAACATGAACATTTCCTCCTTTGAAGATTTTCAAAACGCCGCGAATTTGAAACGAGAGAAAAAGAGAGCGAAAGCGAAGGCGAAAGCGGCGAAACGGGCGAGAGAAGACGCCGAGGACGCCGCCGCTTTGGGCGAAGACGACGACGACGATCTTTTGAACGCGAAGAAGAGCAAAGCCAATTCCGCCGACGCCGACACGCTCACCGAAGAAGCTTACGAAGAACGCGTGACCAAACAAGTCACCAAATACGTCTTCGAGCAACTCAGACTCAAACGAGACCGGAACATTCTCACGAAGAAACAGTGTAAAAAGTACGAGGAAAAAATCGTTCGCACGGTCATCGACCACGCGAAATCGGAGTCGTCCGCGAAACTCGACCCGCTCGTCGCTTTCATGACCAGTCAACGCAAAGAGAAGATTAAAAGCTTAGTGAACAAATACGCCGTCGTCGGACAGAAAGAAAATGAAACCAAGAAGAATACTAAGAAAGAATAAGACTGATAGAGAAAGAAAGAGAGAAAGAAAGACTCGTACTATTAACCCGTAGTATCCATAAAACCGCACGATGTACCCGTGACGTATTCGTTCTCGCGTTGAACCCCTTCCACACCCCTACGTACAAGTACTAAATATCGCTCTTTCATCGTCACAAAAACAACTCAAAGTAAAGCTTGACCTGAGAATGTCACACACATCACAGGAAGGAGAACGACACGGATTCAGCGGTGCCGTGAAACTCTCGTCCTCGTCTTTGAACGATTACATCGCGCCTTCTCAGGCGTGCATCATTCCTCTCTCATCCGATGGTAATGCACTCCTCGTAAACGACGGGTTACACGACGCCGGAGAAGGGGACGGCGGGGAAATCCTTCTCCGCGCAAAACGAGGAGCGAATGAAAACAAGAACAAAAAACGATTCGAACCCGCGAAGGAAGACTTCAGCAAAGATGGGAAATCATCGATGGTAAAAGTGTCCTTATCCGATTGTCTCGCGTGCTCTGGGTGCGTCACCAGCGCGGAAACGGTCTTGATGGAACAGCAATCGGTGGAGGAATTTTTAGGCCAAAATTTCTCCTCAGAAGGAAACATCCAACCAGTAGGAGGGACCCGTGATAGAGGAGGAGGAAGAGGACGACGAAGAAGATTGGTAGTAACACTCTCTCCGCAATCCACGGCGTCGTTGGCGGTGAAATATAGCGTGAAATACGAAGAGATGTTGGAGAAAATGTGCGGGTTTTTTAAGACGCATTTTAACGCGCGGGCGGTGTGTAGCAGTACCGAGGCGCGAGCGGCGTCGCGGGCGAGATACGCGAAGGAGTTTACGGAGAGGAAGAGTAAGTCGTCGGGGTTGTTGCCGATGATTGCGTCGGCGTGTCCTGGGTGGGTGTGTTACGCGGAGAAGACTGAAAACGCTTTGCGAGATGTGAATCTTTTGGCGAAAGCGAAGAGTCCGCAGGCGATTGCCGGGACTTTCGCGAAGAAGGGAAGAAGGGCTGCTTTCTCGGAGGATACAGAGGAGGAGGAGGAGGAGGAGGAGGCGTATCACGTGTCGGTGATGCCGTGCTTTGATAAAAAGTTGGAAGCGAGTCGAAGGGAATTTAAGACGAAAAGAGAAGGCGATGTACTTGGACAAGGAAAAGATGATGATGTTGACGGCGTCAACGAGACGGATTGCGTGTTGACGACGACGGAGGTTGTGGAGTTGTTGGAGAAGAAGTGTAACATCGTGGACGAGGCGGGCGTGAGGAGTTTGCCGAGCGCGAAGATTGATTCGATGTTTGCGTCGTGGTTTAGAACGGAGGATATGATGGACGTCGAAGAAGACGAACAAGAAGATGCACTTCTGCCACCAGCCTTTGCGGCAACCTCCGGCGCGTACCTCGAATACGTCTTTCGCAAAGCGGCGAGGGATCTCTACGGCGTCGATCTGCGAGGCAAAGATTTAGAGTATAAGACGCTGACGAACGCGGACATGCGCGAAGTGGAATTGAAAATCGAGGGCGAAGTGAAACTAAAATTTCTCTTAGCGTACGGGTTTCGAAACGTCCAAAACGTCACCAGGGCTTTGAAAAGAGAACCGAACAAGTGGGATTTCGTGGAGATGATGGCGTGTCCGAGCGGATGCGCCAACGGCGGCGGGCAAGTGCCTCCAAAGCAGTCGTATTTGAACGCCAAGTTGTTGAAACGGGTAGAAGAGGCGTACATGGAAGGCGAAATTGAGAGCGAGCGCAGAAATCTACACTCAGCGGCGGTGAAGAGTCTGATTACGTCCGCGGAAGAAAACGGCGACACTTTATCGGCGTACGATACGACTTACAACGCGTTGGTGGCGTCCAATGATATGAAGAAAAAAGTCACGATTGCAAACGTGGATAATTGGTAGAGAGACGATAGATTAGCTCTCATAGATTCAAATGTAGTTACCATATAGTACTAGGAGGGACGTAGAAGTAATTGAAAAATAAAGTAAAGTCGTTTCATAACACATACCGTACTAAAGCGCGTTGTCTAATTTATCCTCCTCGCTCGACGCATCGTTCCTTCCTCCTTTCACTTTTTCTATAATCATAGGCACAAGTTTTCTTGAAGCAAACACCGCGAAAACGCTGCCAAAACCTACGATCCATCCAATCCACCATCTGTCGTCTAACAAAACCACCGCCACGGAAACGATCATTTGCACTATTTGCATCGGACCGCCAAACTTTAAAAAGTTTGCAAACACGTACCCGCCAGGGCCGTACACCATCAAGTTCGTCTGGTATCCAAACGGCGACATGAACGATGCCGACGCGGCGAGCATTAATAGAAAACTCATTTGTGCGTTTGGGATGCCTTGCTGTTCGGCAGACTCAGCGGCGATGGGATACATCAACGCCGCAGCGGCGTTGTTACCGACAATGTTACACAGAACAACCGTGGCGAGGTATACGGCGACTAAAATACCGGGTTTGCCGGTGCCCAAAGCGTTGCCGGCGGCGACTAAATTTTGCGCGATGGCAGTGGCGACGCCGGATTGTTCCATAGCCGCAGATATACCAAAAGCGGCTGCAATGGTAACGATGACTTCCCATTTCACCGCAGCCCTCGCGGCTTCTTGCGTCAAACATCCAGTCGCTAACATGACGCCAGAAGCTAACAACGCGGCGACGAACAAATCGAGCGCGCCGGCGACAAAGACGGCAATCATGACAACCGCGGTACCCAGAGATGGCAATAACTTGTCAAACTGCGGCGGTGCAGAGTCTTCAATCTCAGAAACTAATGCAAATGCAGCGTCGCGTTTATGGTTCGATAAAAACGACGTCGAAGTGTCCAACAACAAAACGTCTCCGGCTTGTAAAACGATGTCGCCGATACGCGCTTGAATTCTACCGCCAGATCGCTGCACGGCGATGATCACCGCATCGTATCTGGTTCGGAAATGCGCGTCTCTGACTGACTGTCCTTCCAAAATCGAGTGTTGCGAGACGACAGCTTGCACGAGTCGTCGATCGGTTTTACGAATGGACAATTTCGCGACTTGGTCGTCTTGCGGCACCATGCCCGGGATGCGTCGAAGCGTTTGCATGCCGCTCATGTCCCCGGCAAACCACAAAACGTCTTCGCCGCGCAAAACGGTTTCAGGATCGACAGTTTTCGTGACACCTTTCGCCCCACCTTCTTGCATAGCCGTGAGAAACAGACCCGGTGTGTTGACCAAATCAACGCCTCTAATGGTTTTCCCGTCTAAAGCGCCTCCGGCGACCACGCGCATGGGAATCGCAAACTCGCTAAAATTCAAATCCTGCGCATCCGCCAATAAAACTTCCAAGTCGTCCCCGCAGGTAAACTCCGACGTGTTTTCAAATCCCTCCACGTCACTCAAGTTGGTGAAGCTCGTGTCTAAATTACTCTTCGACTGCGATCTGCTTGGCGGTTTCATATCGCTTCCGCTCAAATCGCCCTTTGACGCGCTTCGGAAAATACCACCCGGCGAAGAATTGCTCTGCGCCAATCGACTCTTTTTCGTTTCTTGTTGAACTTTTTCGCGTTCTACTTTCGCCTCCTCTCGTTCTCTCTTTTGTTCCAACAGCGGCGAATCTTCCGCCGCGTGTAAAACCAGAACGTCGTTGTGTTGAAAGATAATTTTGCCTAACCTGTTTTCAGCTACATTCGAGGACGTGCTCGTGCTTCCGGCTCTTTGCACCGCCATGATGGACGCTTTGTATTTCCTTCGAAACAGCACTTCTCGAGGGGACATGTCGATTAATGTCGATTTCGCCCCTATTCTCGCCCGCAGAACGAAATGCTTTTTTACCGCCAGCGATTGTTGTCGGTTATCGATGTATTCGTGCGACTGTTTTCGCAACATAGATTGTTCGTCATCACCGTTCGCCGCGCTATTGCTGTTGTTGTTATTGTTGTTCTCGTTACCGTCGTCGGTAAACTTCCGCAACAACTTTTCGTAATTATGCACGTCCACGGACGCTCTTCGTTGCAGTTCCGTTTCGCGTTTACGATGCTCGTACCCTAGACCGACGATGGACGAATCGTCTTGGAACCTAGGCGAGCCTCCTTGCTGCGACGTCGGCGTGTTCACTCTGCTCGAGTCCTTTTTCGCGCCGCCGCCTTTCGCGAACTCTTTATTACCACCATCACTGCTACTACTAAACGGATCCCCCGGGCCGGCCCATTTCGGACTCGGATCTAAACTATTTCCTTGACTCCCTCCGATCGATACGCTTTCCGGAAACGCGCCTCCAACCATCTTCTCCTCCACGTCGTGCGTCAGCGGCACCAACCCGTGCTCTTCGCACACCTCGCCGATTTTATCCACTAATCCGGTAAAAATCAGAACGTCGCCAGCTTCCAAGAGAAACTCCGGTTGCACCGCGCGCATCACCACGTCGCCTCTCTGCACGCTCACTAAATACAAACCGTTCAATCCTCTCAAAATAGCCACGGGTGAATCCACCACCGGACTTCCTCTCGGTACCACCGCACCAACCGTTAAATCTTCCGAATCGTTCATATCTCCGTTGCCGTTCCCAGAATCTTCTTTATTCTCTTTCTTCCCGCCCGGTAATAAAAATGGACTCGCCACGAGCATGTAACACAATCCGCTCAACAACACCGGCACTCCGTATTTACTCAACTCGAACAATCCAATCGCTTTTTCCTCCGGATATCGTTCTTTTCTCATCCCGTCGACGACTAAATTCGTGCTCGTTCCTATTAAAGTGCACGTCCCACCTAAGATTGATGAAAACGAGAGTGGGATGAAGAGCTGCGCCGGCGAAATCTTACACTTTCGGCACCATTTTTGGACGATTGGAATCATAATCGCCACCACCGGGGTGTTGTTCAAGAACGCGGAAACGATGGCAATGGGCATCATCAACCTCAATTGCGCGTCTGCGACTGACTTAGGGTTTCCTAACAGCTTCCCCATGTAATAATCCAACGCGCCGGTGTTTGATATCCCACTCGCGACGACGAATAAACACGCCACGGTGAGTAAACCTTTGTTGGAGAATCCTTTCAAGCCGCTCTCGATGGGGACGATGCCGGCGGCGAGCTCTAAAGCGAGCGCGCCGAGCATGAGCACATCCGGACCGGCGACGTTTTTAAGAAGCAAAACGAACATGAGGAAGACGACGGAGACGCAATACCATCCCTCCCAGGTGGCGGAACCGTGGTCGGTCATTTTTACGGCAAAACGTGAATAAATATGACGAGTGCGTTATCCCTTTTTCTTTCCCAAGAGAAGGGTGTTAAACTAAAAATGTAGAACGAGAAGTAGAATACAACGACGCGTAATTAAAGATTTTTCCTCCGGATGGCGGAAACTTTCATCCTCACCGGACTCTCCGGCCGCAACGTGATTCCAGCGGCGTCTTTAGGAAACCCGCCGCCTTTCGTACCGGGTGAGTTGTTGTTGTTGTTGTTGTTGTTCGTATCAATATCGTCGGGTAAATCAAACCGTCTCTTTTCGCAGGAACACGCGAGGAGAATGATCGCTTCTAACATGGCGAATTGCGCGCCGATGCACGCGCGCGGGCCCGCACCGAACGGGAAGTAGGTGTTTTTGTACCCCATGCCTCGTAAAGCGGTTCGAGCGTACGGTTGGTTCGTTTCCGGGTCGAGGGCGAGCCATCGGTTCGGGTCGAACTCGTTCGGTTTACTCCAGTATTGACCGTCGCGGTGAGCGAGGTACGGACTGACGAGGATTGTAGAGCCTCGCGGGATGTCGTATTTGTTATTCTCGTCCAAGTGCACGTCCGAGATGGAGTTTGAGCGACCGACTATGTACGCCGGCGGTTTCAGACGCATGGTTTCTAAAATGATCGCCTCGGTGAACGGTAAGTCTTTGATGGATTCAAACGTCAACTCGGTTTGCGCGATAATTGTTTCCGAGTCTGGTTCTTTGCAGTTATCGTCGTCGTCGATGACTTCTTCCGCGATCGTGCATTCTTCTTGTTCTTTTTCTAAGGGGATTTTCTTCAACCTTTTGAAGGCTAAAATGCGCGCTTCCGTCGCTTCTTTCGCGATGCGTTCGCCAAAACTTTCGTCTTTGGCGACAAACGCCACCGCCCACGATAACACGATCGCGGAGGTTTCTTGACCGGCAACGATTAAGGTCATCACTTCGTCGCGAAGTTGTTTCCTGGACATTTTCTTTCTGTTAGTATTGGTGACGGCGTCTTCGTCGTCGTTGTTAGAGGAGCTCGCCATCGCTCCTTTCAACACTCGATCTTCCTCGTCTTCGACTAAATCGTCCAACGACGCCGATAATAATCGGTCTAGTAAATCCATCTCTTGCGTCGCACAAGCTATGAAACACGGCTCCTCCATCTCTGCTAGTCGTTTATCGATGATTGCGTAGACGGCGTTATCGAGCCGATCCACCGCGTCGTTGAACGAGATATTCGAGGGTAGAGGAAACCATTCCGGTAAAATCATCTCAATCCCGCTGCTTCTCTTTGCGAAATACTCGAACGCGACTCGAATTGAATCCACAATTTCCTTCCCTTTCGTTCCAACCGCATCTTCTCCAAATAACGTCCTGCAGACTACTTGTAACGTCACCTCGTTAAAATCCTCGTAAATATCCCTCTCTCCGTTTGTTCGCCATCGCGTGCGAATGGTTTCCTCGATGCACTCATTCATCGCTTTCGCGTACGTTTCCACCGCGGCTTTTCGAAACGCCGGATTCGATAATCTCCTCTGCGATCTCCACACGTCCCCATCCGTCACTAACAAACCATCTCCGGCCAATCGACTGGACGGGAAAAACGCCGTTCCTTTCTTCGTAAAGCTCGCCTCGTCGTCGATTAAAACCTGTTTCGCCACGCTCGGTTTGGAGACTAAAATCACGTTTTCCCCAGCCAACCGCAAGCCAGCGACGGGACCGTACCTGCTCTTCACTTTCTCTATAAACTTCAGCGGATTTTGTCCCATCTCGAAAGCGCTATCGAAATCCGGCCCGGGCGGATATTTACTCGAAGGTTTCTCAGTCGAGGTGACTTTTTGGACGAAATCGAGACCAGAGGTGATTGCATCCACGGTCAACGCGAACGACGTCGACGCGGCGCCGAATAACAGCTCTGGCAGTTCTAAATCTTTCGACGCGTTTTTGTTGCCGTTCGAATTATTACTGTTATTGTTCGTCGAGGCAGTCGTTTTACTCCGCGGTCGTCGTTTGCCTTTTCTCTCCCCAACTGTTACCGCTGTTTTCTTGTCGCGACCACGAGAAGAAGAAGAAGAAGAAGAAGGTCTTCTTCCGGTATCTTCCACTTTCACCGCGAGACAAAGAAAACGGTGAGATCCTCCTCCCGAAACGAACGTCATCGAACGCGTCGTCGTCGTCGTCTTCGCAGAGAAGCAGTACAAGCAGCTTTTGCGCGTTAAAAAAATGACGTCTCTTTTTCCCAAAAATCTTCAATTAAAACGCACACGAACAACACATGGGTTTCTTCGGGTTCGGAAACAAATCTACTCCAACTGCGACCAAGCCGCCGCCGGCGACGACGACGACGACGACGATTCAGACGACTTCATCTTCGGGGGGGTGTCCGTGGAGAGATTGCTCGTGCGGGAGCGGGTGCAAGTGCGGGAGCGGGTGCAAGTGCGGGAAAATCAGAAAGTAGGAGAGAAGAGCGCGAAGAAGGTCTGTCGGTGTGTCGTCGTCGTTGGTGTTCGCCAGAGAGTCGTCGTTTCTTTTTATCATCTATCAAACGACGACGACCAATTTTCCAAGACGATGACGCCGATGGTGACGACCCCGAAAGGTAGTTTAACGCGGCGCCAGCGCGCGCGTCGCGTCATGCGCAGGGTTTGGCAGAAGATGTCCTTGCCCGTGTTCTTCGTCTTGTTTCTCTTTGGATTCCTCTATTACACGACGAGCACGATCGTGTTGTATGGCAGATTCGAGACGAGCGTGGACGGGACCATTCACCGGTCGATTTTGTTCGTCACCACGTCGTTAGCGCTGTGTTTATACGTAGCTTCGGTGATGTGCGAGGCTGGGAAAGTCCCGGACGGTTGGCAACCGGACATGGAAGATGCGAATAACTTTTGGGAGGTGAAGCGGAAAGGGAAAGGCTTGAAACGTTTTTGCCAAAAGTGCAACGCCTATAAGCCGCCGAGAGCGCATCACTGCAGAGTGTGCCAAAAATGCGTGCTGAGGATGGATCATCACTGCGTGTGGATTAATAATTGCGTCGGGCATAAAAATTATAAAGCGTTTTTCTTGTTTTTATTTTACGCGGTGTTGGCGGTTGGGCACTCGGCGATGATATTGAGTTGGAACATGGTGGCGAGCGAAAGCGGTAGTGGTAAGAAGAAACTAGCGGCGAGTAATACGGCGGCTGCTGCTGCGGCGGCGACGACGACGACAGGGAGTAATAGTGATAGTAATGCGTGGGATTGGGACGCAATATGTGAAGTGACGGCGTTAATGGTTTCGTTTCCCTTATTGTTAGCGATCGGTTTGTTGTTTGCGTGGCACGTGTGGTTAACGTCGAAGAATTGCACGACGATTGAACACTACGAAGGCGTGCGTTCAAAACTGACGTTGACGCACCCAATTGGAGAGAATGGCGAAAGGACGACGACGACGATTAGTAGCGAAGGCGGCGATGGGAGCAATAAAGCAACTGGAACCAACGCGACCACCACGATTAAGAAAATAGAACATCCGTACAGTCTTGGATTGAGCGGAAATTTAAGAGAAGTTTTAGGCGCGAAGATGCGATACTGGCTTTTTCCAGGATGCAGCATCGACGGCGATGGGCTGAGTTTTGCAAACGCGTACGAGAATTCGGACAAGTGGAAACGCAAAGTCAATCAAGAGTTAGAGTTGTAAGTATTCATCACAGTTATTATTATCATTTATTGCTTCGCTCGCGCCGTGTTAGAGTGTTTCTCTCTGATGTCTTTTTAAAAATCTATTATTATTATTTCTAATTCTTCCATTTATTTAACGCGAACAATCACATCCGGAATATCTTTATCCTCATCCTTCTCGTCCACGGCTTGGACGGTTAACACGACGTATTCCTCTTCGCCATTCTTCCTCTTGATTGGTTCGAACGCTTCTTTACTAAGGCTAGCGCTACTATTCAACGTATCTCGAATCGCATCCACCACGGACATTTTCTCTCGCATAGCGCGTTTCTCTTTACTCATAAATTCCATGTACACGAGCGCAGCGCCGACGCCAACGGACGCTGGTTCCAAACCAACCTGTTCGCGGAAGGTTTGTAAGAAATCTCCGAGCGTGTTCTTTCCAGGAAGAAAACAGTCGATGTCGATAACAGACCAGATTGTCCATTGCAAATCCGGAAGATTTCGACTTCGATTCGTGGTTGTTTCTACAAACGCCGATGGACACTCGGAAGCGACAAAATCGTTCGTGACGACGTTGAAGAAAGAGTTTTGACTGCGACGCTCTTTTTCTTCATTCAACAAAATCTTCTTGATTTCTCTCGAAGCGATTTTTGCCGCCACGAATCCGGCGACTGGATTTTTCCGAGGCAGATCGAACAAAACGTCTCGATGCGTTTCGTACGTATACTTTGGAACGTCAATACGATACGTTCTCGCGCGAAGTAACGCGCACGTTTCCACGAATATCGCATGGTCCCATCGCGCTTTACCGTTTAAGCTTTCGAATCTTCGTAGACTATAATCCCACGTCGGCCTATCGTTGTGATAATTCAACTTGTACAAAGTTTGGGCGGCTAAGAGAAACTCGGTGTGCACTCGTTTCATTTCGGTCTTAAAGTTACTCACCGGTTCTGGAAACCTCTTTCCTTTCTCGTCGCCCCAAAACTTCCCGTCGTCTTTATCTCTCGGAAAACTCTCGCGAATGGCGTCTATTTTCGTCTGAAAGAGCTCGACGAATAATCGATTCGCGCGATTCGCCGAATCAGCCTCCACGAAACCTTCATCGTAAACTCTTTCACCTCCTTCTTCCTCTGCTCTTCTCAACTCCTCCTCGTAATGATCCTTTGCTTCCTTCACGAAAACCCTCTCAAATACGTGCCTTGACCACTCCACGCAGTGCGAAAACTGAAACGGGAAATTCTCCAACACGCACGACGGCGCCTTCTCTTTCTTCTTTAAACTACTCTCATCTAAATCTCTCGGCAAACACTCGTAACTCGTCGTGTTTTGTGTCGAATCTACCACAAAAACCGATCCTCGATCGTCTTCGATGCCGACGTCTACTAAAACGACTTTAAACTTCTTGCACAACCGATCGATTTTCGCCCGCGACTCGAACGACTCCAGCGCCGAAGCGACGACGACGCGTACTCGAGACTCGTTTTCATCGCCATCATCGATACTCCTACCATGACTTTTACGCGCTACAATCGCGCTCCAAACCTCGCTCTTCTCAAAATCCGCGTCTAAAACGTCCTCTTCCGTGATGAATTCGCTTTTTTCGTCTCCATTCTCCTCGTGGAACATTCTTCTCAAACATCTCGCCACCAACGCATCCCCTAGCACGTGCACTCTCTCTTTCACACCCTCACCCGCAAACTGCTTCTCTTCCTCTTTCTCCTCGCAAAACCTTCCCACGAAACCATCCGCCTGCGCGTTATACTCGTCGAATTTCGATCGAATTACGCTCCTCTTTCTCTCCTCCTCGTCGTCCACATTTAGGTCCTCCTCTCTTTCTTTGTCTTCTTCTTCTTCTTTTCTCCGTCGTTTCGTCGCTCTTTCGTTGTCCGCAAAATCATCATCATCTTCATCGGAAGAAGAAAAGGAGGAGGATAAGAGCAAACCAAACGCTCTCAGCTCGTCTTCGTGCGTGCACGGTTGCGCTCTCTTATCCGCTAAAACGACGACTTCGAGATCGATTTTTGAGGAAGAATCATCGGCCCCGTTGTTCTTCTCCTCGTCTGGCATCGTCATCATCTTTGCGAGTGCAAATCCCCTACTTTTGCGCCCCAAGAATGGCGCGATTTCCTCCACTGTTGCGAAGCGAGAAAACATCGAGATATTCATCGACAAAATGGTCGTCTCCACGCGCTCTTTTAGCGGGAAAACCAAAACACGAGGGGGAGAACCTCTCTTAACCTTTTCTCAGTGCGTGTTCCTGATTTCATTGGTGAACGTACTCGGGAAACTCGCGGACGTTTTAATCTTAATCCTCGGCCAAATGCCCACGGTGTTGCTTCTCTTAAACGCGAACGACGTGAACTTAACCATCGCCTCGGCGGCCAACATGCCGTTCTACTCGTTCATTCTCATCGGAGTGGTGAGAAGAGTCATCGAGGATTGTTTATACTTCTTCAGCGGGAGATGGTACGGGAAAGATATCGTCGCGCATCTCACCAAAGAGAACAGACGGAGTAAGTGGTTGAAAGTGAGCAAAGCGAAAGTGCGCGAAAGCGAACGCTTGATGCGCCAATACGGAGTCGCCATTTTACTCGTCTTACCGGGAGCGTTGACGTGCTTCGCGTACGGAATGGCAAAAAGAGGCAGTCGGAGGCGAACGTTTTTGTTTTTAGATTCTTTAGGCGCGGCTCTGCGGGTGGTTTTGTTTCGAGTGGCGGGGAAAGGCGCGAAGAAGGCGCTCGGGTTGAGCGCGGTGCGATACCTCGCGGCGGTAGGGATGAAATATAAAGAGCTCGCGATGACAGTTGGCGGGACAGTTTTGGCAGTCATAGGGGCTGGAGTGTATTACTACTTTTACTATTAGAGGTTGATTTCTATATATACACATTATCTAATGCGTGAACTCGTCCGAGGAGGACGATTGCGAAACTTGGTCGTCGTCGTCCTCGGTTTTGTCGCTATCGCTATCACTACTACCGCTTCTAAACTCGCTCTGGAAATCGTGGCTGCTGTGACTCTTTTTCACGGCGTGCTTCGCACCACCTCGTCGTCCTCGGTTCCCGTGCGCGTTATTTGTCGTCGTCGCACCATTCGAAGAAGAGGAGGAAGAATACGAATCTCCGCCGGCGCCTCCCGCGTGGTGACTCAAATGCACGTCGTCCCCGTGTTCTTCCTGACAATTCAAACAAGCTCGCGCGCTTTCGTGACATTCAATGATACACGGATCCGCAAAGTGCAAAACACCGCTTTCTACTAACGATTTTACCGCTAACCACTCGTCGCCGTCTCTCTCCTCGTTCGCCGGTTCATCCACGGCGTTGTAGTAATGGTACTGCACGCCGTGGTGTCTTGAGACTTGAAAGCCGTACAAATCCACCGAAGCACACTTGTGCGCGGCGATTAATGCTCCAAATAAACCACTGGTGACTAAAAACGAAAACGACTTATCCACCCACCCGTGTAACTGCGGATGCACGCCGTATAAATTCAATCCCGGATACTTGGCGCGTTTCTTGAACATCTTCACCAAGGACATTTCGTTGCGCATGTGTTGCACGACGCACTCGGAATCGTACTCTCGAAACCCGTAATTTCTGGAATTGGTAATTCTATGCGTCGTTTTTGCCCCAACATTCTTTTCGAACCCTTTCGTCGTCGCCGAGTTGAATCGAAAGACCACGTCGTGCGAATCGATATCGGCGCCGTGCGAGTGTTTCAACAAAATACCGCTAGACCCGACAATCGCGCACGTTTCGAAAACCACCGATCCTAACGGATCTTCCTCCGGCAACTTATCCCTGCTCGGTCTCGTCAACTTCCCGATTTCCGTGACCATCGCCTTCTCCGTCCCCGGGTGCGCGGGTTGTCCAGGATTCCTCCTCACCATCAGCGGCATGTTATTCTTCGTGTTCGCTTTCGCCAACAAACTCGCGCCTTCAAATCCTTTCTTGAACCCTTTCATCACCCTCGGATGGTCCACGAAATCTCTCAACTTCTCGCACCTCTCGCCTTCGTAAATCGCCGGACATTGACACGTCGTCTCCGTCAAACACGCGCCTCTGTTCGAACAATACTCGCACGTCTTGTGTCCTTTCACCACGGGCACGCCGCCTTTCCACGTCGTCCCCTCCATGTGGTCCTCGTCGTCGTCGTCTTTGCTCATCTCTTCCGCTATCGCTTTATCTAAGTTGAACTCTCCTCCATCGTTTCTCGCGTTCTCGTCTGTATTCCCAACCACTCGTTCGTGCGTCTTCTTCGCCACTTGGTGTCCAAACTTCTCCGGCTTGTACACGTCCGTATTCGTCAAAGATTCGTCCTCTTCTTCGTCAAAGACTTTGTGCCAAACTTTCCCGAGCCCTTCTTGCGCGTCTCTCCACCACTCGTGCTGCAATCGATCGTTCTCCCTGTGGTTCTCTTCTCGCGTTTTAAACCTCAACCTTACGTTATTGTTGTTACTATTACTGTTCGCTCCTCCTCTCGAATACTCAGAAGAAGACGAGTAATGATGGTGTTTCCGCGCGCGATGTTCGATGTTCAACACCGACGGAAGGATGAACACGAAAAGCAATCCGGAAAGTAAACTCGCGCGTTTCAACGAAGAAGACTTCGACGACGACGCGAGAGAAACACCGGCGTGGTCTCTCTTCAAGTGGTATCGACTGTAGCGAGAGGGGTTGTCCCCGCGCAGCGACATTATTCGTAATATATATCTTTTCGTGTGGTTGATCAATGCGGATAAAACGTAGGAGTCTTACATCTACTAATAAGCGCTAATACACTAAGATTCTTTCTTAGATACACATGTTATGTCTCTCTCTCTTTCTCTCTCTCTCTTTCTTACGATGATAAAAGGTTGTTTAATACGGACGGCCTCTGTTGCCATTACCACCACCACCGGAGTTGCCGCCTCGACTGAGTCGGTTTATGATTTGAGATCCTCCTCCTCTTCCGCCGCCGTTGTTGTTCATGTTGTTGTTGTTTCGGGGGTGGTTGTCATCGTAGCCTCTCCCGCCTCGGTTTGCGCCGCTCCCGCCGCCCATTTGCATCGGCGCCATGGACATGTCGTGGGAGTATTTGCACTGGTTGCCTCGAGTACACCGACCCATTTGGAAGTTTCGGCAGGCTTCCGCGGCGCCGCCGCCGTCGTTTCTCATCCCGCGTTGTTGTTGTTGTTGTCCTCCTCTTCCTCTGTTTCCTCCTCCTCCTCCTCTTCCTCTCGGGCCTCCTCGGTTGTTGTCTTGGAACACGTCTCGTCTGCCGTCGATTAAATCTTCCACCATTCTTCGGGCCTTGCGTCTGCTGGCGGAGTCGTGAGAGCAAATGAGCAACGTTTTGTCTTGACCTTCCGCGACTGGTTTTTCGAAATCGGTGGTGAAAATAAACGTCCCGGTAGCTTCTTCGACTTTATGACAGTTTCCTTGTAACCGAGGCAAATCGATCGATCCAGGAACGTCGCAAATTTCGCAATCGTTCCGCGCGTTCGGATCGACCGAACACGTGCCGTTGTTTCGTCTTTGTTTCATCAACCAGTTGGTGTAATCCCAACACCTCGCTCTTTGTTCTTTGTTCCCGCTCATTATCGCGACTCGTCCGACGTATTCCATCACGCACCCGGACGCTTTCGCTAACTTTCTTCTCACTCGGCCAAACTTACCCAAAGCGTAGGAAAACTCCTCCTCGGTGAACGGAAACTGGTCGTACGCGAATCCATCTTTCAAACCGTCTCCAGGTTGCATCAGCGGTTGTTTCAACTCGGGGTCGTTCTTCTCGTAATCGACAAAGTACCCCTGAACCTTCGTTTCCACCGAACTCATCACTTTCAACTCCGCGCCGCGCCTGTTTTCGCGATCGCCGCAAATGATCAACTTCTCCGAGCTGTCCGGTTGGTCTTTTTCCGTGTGTCCGAAAAACATCAAGGTCCCGTATTCTTCCTCCACGCTCCTCAGCGTCTTCCCTTTCGCGCCAACTACAAACGCCATCGCCTCCGCTGGAACGTCCACCACGGAGACGTTTTCTCTCACCACGTCGTCGCCTAAATCGCAAAAAATCTTCCCTTCCGGTTGTCTCAAAACCCACGCGACGTATCTCCGCGCTTTCGCTCGGTTCGTTTCTGTTCCTCGAATAGTCACGATGGACGTTTCTGGATTTATCTCGGAATCTGCGATTTCGATTTTCGTTTGCGAGACTTTCTGCACTTTTCGTTTCGTCGCGCCTCGTTCTCCGATGAGAAATCCCGCCTCGTTTCGTCCGATTTCTAATTCATCTTTGATTTCATCTTCTTCTTCGTTTTTCGTAGCAGTAGTATTGTTAGTATTCTCCAAATCCTCCTCGCCTCCTACTAAAACTGGAATTTTTTGTGCGCCTTCTTCTGTTTGTGTTTGTGGTGGCGGCGGCGACCTCGTTCGCCGTTTCGGTTCTTCTTCTTCGTCTCGTTCGATCATCATTTCTTCTTCCATTTTTTATTCGCGTGTTTTTATTTTTTTTTTTATGTGGAGAGTTGTTCAAAAATTTGGATGAAAAAAAGAGACAAAAAGACAAAAGAGACAAATGACTTGAAAAAAAATCTACACAACTGTTCTTGTTGTTGTTAATGTTGTTTATATTAGAGAATAATAATGAGACGACGAAGAAAGAATCCACATCCGAAAAGAGCGGTGAACGCGAGGACGGTTTTGAAGTGTGATATATTGGAGGAGAGGGGAGGAGAAGAAGAAGAGAAAGAAGAGCAACCACCGGTGTTGTGTTTGAAGATTCCGGACGAGGATGAAGTCGTTTTTGAAATCTTCGAGCAAAAGGAGATGCGAAAAGAAATGACGACGACGACGACTAAAGGAGTGAAGAGAAAGAAAACCCAACAACACGAGTGCGATGTTTGCGAGAAGGTGTTTGGATATCCATCCCAATTGGCCGTACACATGCGTACGCACACGAACGAGAAACCGTACGAGTGTGATGATGATGATGTTTTTGTTGTTATTGATGATGATGATGATGATGATGATGATAATGAGATGGACGAACAGATACAAAAAGAAAAAACGAGTTTTATGAAGAAAGGAGTGAAGAGGAAGAGAACGCAACAACACGAGTGCGATGTTTGCGAGAAGGTTGTTGCAAAACCATCCGATTTGACCAGACACATGCGTACACATACGAACGAGAAACCGTACGAATGTGATGTGTGCGAGAAGCGTTTTACTCTAGCTGGTAATTTGCAAACCCACATGCGTACGCACACGAACGAGAAACCGTACGAATGCGATGTGTGCGAGAAGCGTTTTACTCAAGCCGGTAATTTGGAAAAGCACATGCGTATTCACACGAACGAGAAGCCGTATGAATGCGATGTGTGCGAGAAGCGTTTTCGTGAATCTCATCATTTGAAAACCCACATGCGTATTCACACGAACGAGAAACCGTATGAATGTGATGTGTGCGAGAAGCGTTTCAGTGATTCTAGTGCTTTGAAAAGCCACATGCGTATTCACACGAACGAGAAGCCGTACGAGTGCGATGTGTGCGAGAAGCGTTTTCGTTGTTCTAGTAATTTGGAAAAGCACATGCGTATTCACACGAAGGAGAAACCGTATAAATGTGATGTGTGCGAGAAGCGTTTTCGTGAATCTCATCATTTGAAAACCCACATGCGTATTCACACGAACGAGAAACCGTACGAATGTGATGTGTGCGAGATGAAGTTTCGTCAATATGGTACTTTGCAAAGCCACAAGCGCACTCATAATTAGCTCTCTTTTATAGCTTTCTTATACATTTATATCACATACTCAACGAATCAAACGAACGTACTCACGCCTTCTCGCGTTTTACACTATTAAATTTGCAAGGAGAAGAGTTTCTTATTTCCTCACATTTTTTTCTCCCAACACACACACACACACACGAGAAGAAGTTCTACAGAGAGAGAGATGAACGCGTTGTTTTTTACTCCTCTTCTTCTTTTCCGTCTCCAGTGACCGCATTAAAAAACAGAACAGAGAAAGAGAGGATAACAGAGTACTATCATACTCGACGACCGTCGTTCTTTGAAACCGAGGAGGATATACCGAGAGATGGAGGCAAGAAGACACTCGTCAATGTCGTCGTCATTTTTCTCTCGACCGTGGCAAGACTTGTATAACGTTTCCGTGCGGGTTCCTTCGTCTTTGGCGAATGATGCAAAGTGCGATTTCATGAACGCGGAGGATGTTGATGACGATGAGCATAACAAGAGTAAAATCCTCGTCATGTTGCACGTGGACGCGATATACGAGGTTTTTAAAAGACTCTCCCCTCGGGATTTAGTCAGAGTTTCCACGGTGTGTAAGAAGTGGCACGCAATCGTGCAACACTCGACGAAGAGTTTGTGGCAGTCGCACTGCGAACGCGCGTTTCGATTTTTTGACGTGAACGGGGAGGAGACGAGGAAACGATGCGCGGAAGCGTATTCGAACAATTATAAGAAGATGTTTTACGAGCGGAATCGAATACGGACGGATGGATTGTACGTGAGTAGGAATACGTACGTGAAAGCGTGCGCGAGACGGGAGATTGGGACGTCCAAGAAGGAGCATCGACCGGCGAGGGTGGTGGTGTATTATCGGTACTTTCGTTTCCTCGAAAACGGCGAGTGGTACTCGAAAACGTCGCCGGAACCTGTCAGAGTGGTGAAGAGAACGATGTACGACGGCAAGAAAGCAAACGAGGATTCTTCGGTCAACGTAGGATGGTACCAGCTGGACGAAAAAGAAAAAGAAGAGAGGATTCACTGTCAATCGGCGAAGATGAAACCGGAGAGCGGGTACGTCACGACAACGCACTTCTGGGTGCGATTAAGATCTCGTTTAAAAGGTGGGTCGGATAGGTTAGATTGCGTGAAACTTTTGTTAGTGGACGAAGATTTTGACGCGAATGAGGTTTTAGACGAGGAGGAGATTACGGAGAAAGCGAAACGAATTTTACCGACGGAGGAAAATTGGGAGAGCGTGGACGATTACGAGGCGCTGTATAGACGGAATTTAGGCGCGGAAAGGCAAGGCGTCGCGCCGGGAGCGTATACTTCGGGTCACCCGAACAGCGACGGACAGAGAGATTTGCAACGCGGTTTGAATACTTTGGTGTTTATTCCGTGGGAGGAGTGCGAACATCACGAGTTGAATAAAGACATCAGCGAGATGGATTTTTACATCACCGGGTAAATACGAGAATTTATCGCGCATCGCATCGCAAAGCTCGTCGCTCTCTCTCATGGATATCAAACGTGTATATTAATATTAATATTGTTCCTAAATTACCTGCTATGACTAAACTGGTTCTATTATGCTGCTACTGCTGTTGACTAAGCTTCTTTAATCTTCACTCTTCCTCCTCCTCGGCTTCCATGACCGGATCGAACGGTTTAAAGCTTTCTTTAAACGCGTTGGTTCGTTCAATCTCGCCATCTTCGTCTTGGACGACGCTTTGCCAATTCGCCGTTTCGGGCGTTTTTAGCAAGTGCGAGATGACTTCTCTCCCGAATTGCATCCAGTGTTTGTCGTATTGTTTCACTTCGGTGATTAAAATAGTGCCATCTGGTAAATGCACGGCGTAATATTCAGCTTCTGGGAAGGAGAGTAAAGAAGTCATCGCGCTTCTCGCCGCGATGCCGGTTTGTGCGTGTTCCGGCGCGATGATATCCCAGGTGAAGTCGCACCGTTTCGCGGCTTGTTCGAAGATCTTCTTGGATAGATGTTTCCTGTTGCTTGGAATGGGAACCACGTTCAAGTGCATGTGATTACCACCTTTGTTTTTCAACGTCAAGTGTCGCTCGAACGCAACCACGCCTCTGTCTTCCGTCGCCTCGGCGAATTTTCGGAAGCCTTGTAAATACGACCACACCTCCTCGCACGTCTCGTCTGGAAGCATTGAAAATGCGGCGACGTGTTCAATCGGCACAATCTGCGCGTGTTCTGGGTTCAACCCACCTTTATCCATAGCAACGAACGATGCGTTTCCAATAGACGCGATCATGTGCGTATCTTTGTTGTTCGAGAGGCAAAACCAACACGATACCGGTGGTGGCGGCGGTTTCCTCTTGTTCGGATCGTATCCGCCGTTTTTGTTTTCGCCGTTATACTGTCTCGATTGTTGTTGTCTGTCCATCTGAACTCGAATATCGCGTCCGTAAAAGTTTTGTTGGTCTCTCTCTAAAGCCGCATCGACGCCCTCTTTCGTTTTAAAGGCGATTTTACAAAATCCTCTGGATCTCCCGGTTTCCACGTCGCGGCCGAGTCGAAGGTCGGCGAGTTCACCGCACTCGCCAAAATATTCTGCGATGGCGCCTTCATCCGCGCGATAATCTAAATTTCTCACGTGAATCGTCTTATCAGCATCACCAACTAACGCTCTCGTTTGACTCTCTTCCAATCGCTGTTTCTTCTTCGCGTCGGCGTTATCTCGCCAATCCGGTTTCAATTCTCTCTTTAAACTTTGTTGGTTCCCTCCTCCTCCTCCTCGCTGTTGTAAGCTGGAGACGCCAGCCATGGCATACGGAGACGGCGTAGAATCCGGTGGCATTTGACACAACTTAATTGGGTTCATGGTGCCTCCAGGTTCAATGCCTAACGCGTGCAACCACTTTTGTTTCTTCGAGTTGCCGACGCTCGCCAACGAGATGAATCGAGTCGCGTGTTTCGCAGAAACGTTTCTGTACGGTTCGCGTTCAAAAAACTGATCGATGTTTTGTTCACCTTCACTCTCCGGAGAAAGCAATGAGGCCACCACGTGATATCTGGGACAAATCACATTCGCAATCTCCGCAACATCCCTGGACGCGTTCTTTTCCTCTCCCGAAATCGGCGTCATCGCGTCCTTATACCTGGACAACATGTGCACGTCTTTCGGCCACGTTTGCGTGAGCAACACGTCCACTACGAACAAAGTCGACCCATTTTCCTTCAATCTCCTCACCGTTTGTCGAATCACCTCCACGTCTTGAACGGTAAACTCCCCGTTCGCCTTCGCGGTCTTCTCGGCTAACATCGCGTTCCCGGCGGAGGCGTGCGACTCTTTCACGTTCAAATGATCGTACGAACCCGGTAAAATAGCCACAGAAAACGGATTCTCGTTTCCTTCTTCATCTTTTTCCGACTTTATTAAAGTTGAATACACGCCTGGTTTGCTCACCAAAAACACGTTCGTTTCTTTCTCGTCCACGACGATGCGTTTCACGCTTCCCCTCGGATTCAATCCTTCGATATGAGTGGTGGTCTCGTCTTTTCCATCGAATTCCTCCGCGTCGACCAAACGCACGCCTGTTTTTTCTTCTCCCTCGAGCTCTTTCAACTGTTCGAGTAAAAACAAATCCATCGTAAACGTCTTCATCGTAATTTCATCTTTTCTCAGCACGTCCACGAACGCGTTCACACTTTCTCTCGTCCGTTTCTTTTTACTCATCTCTTCTTCTTCTTCTTCTTCTTCTTCTTCTTCTGATGATGATGATTTCCAAACGACGTCCCCGAGGATAAAAAGCGCCTCGAACGGGCCCGCTTTCTCGTGCGCACGTTTTGCGCGTTCGAAGAGCGCAGAAAAGGAGGAAGAAGAGGTGGTAGTTGTCGTCGTCGCTTTTGTCGTCCCCGCGAACAGGATCTTTTGTATCGTCGACGTGCGACGATGAGAGGAAGCCATCATGATTTTTTGTCACGTGGCGGCGAGAAAAAAAAACGCAAAAATAGTACAAAGCGAGTCTAGTTTTTGCCTTTGAAAATTTTTACTCTCTCTCTCTCTGTGCGTATTCCTTAAACCGGTCGCCCTACCCCCGGGGGACACACACACACATACCAAACTTTAGGAGCTTCTGTGCGCTTCCTTTTGCTGCTTTTAGGCGCATAGATTTTGCGGGAGTCTGTCTGTCTGGAGTCTGTTCTTTTAAGCGCAGAGAGTGCGTGGATTCTCAACCCCTATCTGTTCTTTTTGTTGTTTGTGTGTGCTCGTATTTTTTGCCAAAAGGGGGAATAAAAAACTCACCTTTTATGCCTCACTTTTTAACACACATAAATACATATTTATACGCAAGAACAAAAATGGCTCCGACGACTCAACAAAAAATCCTCGCCGCGTACAACGGCTTGTACGGTACGACTTTTGCTCTCTCTGTTCTTCATTTGGTTTTGAGTTGGTTGTTGCGCGCGGCGGGCCATTTTTTATTACATCATTTTTCCCCGAAAGCAAATTTTGTCATCATCGTTTAACTGAATTATTGTTTCCAATCAATTCTCTCTCTCTTTCAAATGGGGTAATAATCTATAACACAACAACAGGTGTGACTTTATACCACAACTGGGTGAAGTACTACGGCCCGAAAGGTATCGCGCCGTACTTTTTGAAAACCGAAGGCGCGGTCGCCATGGTATGTTTATTTGTCTTTTTTTCCGTGAATTGAATTAAAAAAAAAATATTTTCAAAAAAAAAGATGGCCTTCCGTATGTTTGCTTGCCTCCTCTGCGGCTTCGCGTACGGGTTACTCACCGCCGGTCCGAAAGATAAGACGGCGTTGAAAATGACATGTTTTGCCCAAGCTCTGATGTTACCGTTGATGGTTATCGCCGGTTTTGGTCCGGATGCAACGACGTACGCGCAACCGATGTGGAAGGCGCAAACGGTTATCCACTCGGTTATGACGTACGTGGCGTACACCGCGTCGCAAGGGGCGAAGACGAGAGCGTCGAGCAGAAGACGATAAGCTTTTTTTGAGGAATTTAAAAAAAGGACAGACTTAAGAAGAAGAAGAAGAAGAAGAGGGTTGCGTGTATACGGAAAGAAGAGAACAGAGAGAGAGAAACAGAGAGATGATATGTATCAAGACATGAAAATTTTTATTATATTGTTCCCCTTTGTGGGAAAGAGGATGACGAGAGAAAGCGACGACGACGAGAAGACGATGAAAAGATAACACACTTTTAACATTGTAATCGAAGAATATTTGCAAAACGACGAGTTGTTGTTGTGATTCCACAAAACATCATTATTAATATTATCGTCGTCGAAAAACTTTTCATCATCCTCCTCCTAAATCTTCTCTCAACCAATCCAACGCGGTGGCTAACCACGGGCCGACGTGGCACGCTTCTTCCTCCTCGTGGCCGGTGAGCACGTCGTGCGTGGTGACGTTGGAGATGGCATCGGAAAACCACTCGACTTCTCTGCCGTACTCAACCATAGGGATTAAAGCTAACCGCGGGTACTGTTCCACTCGCGGGTCTCCAGAAAACGCTTCGATGTTCTTATCCGCGTGCGCTAATAACAACACTTTGTGTTCGTCCGGGAAGGACTCGCCGCAATCTGGAAACGCGTCGTAATACCGCAAACTTCGTCGTCGCTTCTTCTCCTCTTTCGCCTCTTCGTCTTCTTCATCCTCTTGATCTTTCGTTTGTTTACTCTTTGGTTTCTCCCCGGGTGGTGTTATCTCTTCCATCTCCGAGCCTTTCGGGGACGAGTACGTCGAGCTCTCTAAATATTCTTTCCTGACGACTTCTCGACCTTCGTTGGCGCCGCCCCAAATAGGCGCGTCCGCGCTCACAGCTCGGTGAAACACGTCCGGGTGTCTGTACAACAACGATAAAACGCCATACCCGCTCGTCCCGTACCCAATCAAGGAAATCTTTCCGACGTTTGTCGCCTCGTACCCTAACAATTCCGGTAAAACGACATTCATGAGATACGATTCGTGGTTTCTCGAACAGCTGTCGTTCATCCACGTGTACGTGTTGAAACACAAATCAACGATGATGCAATCGTTCTTATTGTGATACTCTAAATCTCTCAAGGCCATAACCATCCCTTCTCTGGCGATATCTTCTGTCGAAGCGTGATAATACCCGTCCTCGTAATCCACGCCGTACCCCGGATCGCCCGGAACGCAAATCACCATCGGGTACGGCGTCGCCCTCGTCTCGTCGTACGAATCCGGGAAAATTACCCGCGTCGTCATCGGCGCCACCATGTTCTTCCCTCTCGTCTCTGATAACGCAATCACATCCTCCAAATTTTTGTGGTGAAACGCCAGCGAGTTTAATCGACTGTCGTTTTCTCGTAAAGGGTCGTTTCTGTGGTCGTAACTCGGGTGAAAGTTCTTCTCTAAAACGTACTCTGAGGTCAACTCGACCGTGGAATATTGGACGTTTGGTTTCGCTCGGTGCGGATTTCGAACGTTCTTATTTGATGACGACGATGACATCGCTCGCGTCTTTATCCTCCTCCTCCTCGAAGCAAAATCCTCTTTTTTCCCTATTATGAGCCGATTCCGCCGCCGAGACGAGAAAAAATCCTCCTCATCATCGCGAGAAGAAGAATCCGAAGAACTCACCAAAGATTGGTCGAGCGAGACAAACGCTCTTCCTCGTTGTTGCCGCGCTCTTTTCGATAAAGAAGACGACGAAGAAGTGCAGATTTTGATCGACGAGGACGTCAGAGAGCGATGAAGAGACGCCATCTTATTATAAACAGAAGAAGAGAAAAAGTAGTTGTTCTTTTGTCTGTGTTTTTTGTGCGAACGAACGCGTCGGTGAAAACCTTATTTTTCGGTTAAAATTTTTCTCTCTTTCTTGTGTTTTTTTTTTGCTTGTGTGTTGATGCTTTTTTTTGCGTCGTACTCGTACTCAATAATATTCATTTCACTAGACAGAGGAGCAAAAATGTCTTCTCTCTTTTTTCAGTCGTCCTCTCTTAAAGACTCGGGTATATATCTTTTTAATAAACGCTCTCTCGAAAGTTGTTGTTGTTGTTCTTCTTCTGTGGAGTTACGACGACGGTCGGCGCATTTTCGTCAACAAACTGGGCTCTTTATAAGAGACCACTTTTTTGGCGACGTCGCGAGACGGCCGTCCTCGTTTTTGTTGTTCTTGGTGGTGTTCGGTGTCGACGTTTGCGGCATTTCGCGTGAATCCCATTCGCATGGCGAAAGTTTGGTGGCCGCTGTTTTTGCCGAGGAGGTTTTTTTGTTCTTCGTCGTCGTGTTCTTGTTGTTCTTGTTCTTGTTCTCCTTTTCTTCGCTCGTCGTCGGCGCCCGAAACCTCGCCTTTTTCGTTCTTCTTTTTAGAAGTCCTTTGTTGTTCCTTCTTGGAAGTGGGCGGCGGTAAGGGTGGTTTTCCTCCTTCTTTACCTTTGAGGAGGGTGCGAACGAGAAGCGGATGCTCGCTTTCGTTTTCTGGTTGCGCGGTGGTGTTCATGGTGGTAGTCGTTTTCTTTGTCTTCGAAAATGTCTTCTTCTTCTCCGTCGTCGTTTCGTCCTTCTTACCGAGAGACAACAGCGGTTGCTTCTCTTCTTTGTTCTCGTCTCTCTTCTTCAATCCAACTTGCCGCTTACTCTTAGAGACGCTCACAAAAGAGCCACTTTCGTCGGAAGCGGACCACGAGGAACTGCTCTCTTCTTCTTCTTCTTCTTCTTCCTCCGAAGAAAAACTCTCAAAGTACTCCTTCGTATCCGCAAACTCTCCTTCGCCTCCTTTCCTCGCCGCCGGAGCCGCAGTCTCTCGCTTCTTCAATTGCAAATACGATCTCGGCGGCGGTGGCGACGATACCGCCGTTATCGCTGCTCCCGCCGGTGCCAACAACTGCTGCTGCTCCACCTCCTCTACCCTTTCTCTCGTTCTCGAAGTCGTTTGTACCGTCGTTTGTGTCGCGTGGTGGTTATGGTGGTGGTCGTTCAGCTGGATTTTCAACCTTAAGATCTCCTCCCGCATGTGTTTCATCTTCTTCGAATCTTCTCTCCTGAGTCGAGCAAACTCCGCGCGTTCGCAGTTATGCGCGACTCGCATCATAGATTCCGATATCGACGCGCGGTGGGCCAAGTCTCTCGCTTCTTTCGATTCGCCTCTTATCTGTTGTCCACGTTGTTAGTATTGTTCAGAGAGAAAGGTCAGACCGGAAAAGGAACGAGAGAACTTTTGCGAGTAAAAAGAGTTGCATAGAAGCACGCATTTCTCTCTCTCTCTCTCTCTCGCATCGTCGTCCTTATCGTCGACTTTCGCTTCCGCGCGTCGTTGTTTCTCACGACGACCAATGACGACGACGAGAGCGCAACAGAGGCGAGAGTTTATTAAAACGACGCTTCGTAAAAAATACGAGACAAAGACGAACGAAATGTGATCACCACCTTTGAAATCTCTCGCGCGAGATCCACGTTCGCTTCCTTGCACTCTTTCAAACGCTTTTTGAGGACCTGGTAATCGACGAGAGAGTGGTGTTGATGTTGAGATTGTTGTTGTTTTATGAGTATCGCGCGAGGATGATCGTCGTCGAACATATTATATGCTTTTATGTGTGTGAGAGTAAAGAGGAGGAGGAGGAGAAAAAGTGAAGACGAAAAGAAAGAAAAAGAGAGAGAGGATGATGATCTGGATCGATCACTTCTTGTTCTTGTTCTTCTGTTACGCGTGACTTTAAAACATTCTCTCTTTATAATTAATCGCGCAAAGTCTCGCGGAATATACTAAGTGACTCTCTTCTATTCTATTGTTAATACTTTTTACTACATCTTTTGTTGGGCGGCGGCGCTCCCGCCCGCTTGGTGCTGCAAAAATTGTCTTTTCTTGTGCAACAGTCTTTGACTCTTCTTCGTCTTCGAGGCTTCTTGTTGGTAGACAACCCCACCGAAAACGCACACCATGAGGAACGTGAGACCCATGGGCGAGGCGTGGTGCGAC